>Ga0315334_10000174_pt1 | contig 41877 bp, 24 predicted proteins | sample M150034915metaG_FD_205555 | JGI IMG/M metagenome (GOLD analysis project Ga0315334, IMG submission 205555) | Ammonia-oxidizing marine archaeal communities from Monterey Bay, California, United States - M1 500m 34915 | ecosystem: Environmental > Aquatic > Marine > Intertidal zone | place: USA... | reverse complement strand
CTTCGACCCTCTCCAAGTCAGCCTCGCGAGTTAAAAGCGTTGCTTCATCACGATCGACATTCGCTTTGAACAAGCGAGGATCGACGCGAGCCAGAACGTCGCCCTTTTTCACCTCATCATTGAAATCAACGTTGAGTTCGACGATCGGACCTGAAACGAACGAACCGATCGACACTGACAGGACTGGTTGGATCGTACCCGTTGAGTTGACGTAACGAGTAATGTCGCCAGATTCGATTTCGGCGGTTTCCCAAGTGACCTTGTTTCGCTCCCGCCAATAATCTTTTGCCGGCTGGTAGCCCGCCGCACCTGCAGCGCCAATCAGCACAGCAATGATCAGTAGTTTGAAAATAGTACTCATCCCGAAAAGAACTTAGCCTTTAGAGTCAGAGAATGTCGGTTCACTAACAGCATAATCGCCCGCACACCGGACGCTTGCAATTCTGCATCAAACCATACAAAGCCGGCTAGCGGTGGACGCCCGATCCACAAACTAACATAAAGTCGGGCAAAACCGCGTCGTACAAACCGTCTGCACGCCGCAAAAAAGTTAATCTTGGCGTCTGGGTGCAGATTCCCAGCTCACAGCATGAACCAGAGCCAACAAGGGACCCCTTTCTGACAACATGCAAGGGTGCCTAAAAAACCCATTGTGCCACTTGTTTGAGATGTATCACCTAAGGCATCTAAAACGACGGGAAGCAGCATCTGAAAAGGCGAGAACAGATTCAACAGACGGGGCATTGGTTTGGCCTGTCCATGAAAAACAAGTAAAAACGTTCCCACCCAAAAACCTGCCTTCCCATCAGAGTCAAGGAACTCATTCTCGGCGGAACTGAACCACTGCAAAGCGAATGCTGTCGACTTGAACTGAAACAAAAGCGTTGGAAGCGAGTGATAGACAAGTCCCCGAATACCGTTCTGATATATCGACAAATGATGATGCCAACGCCGGCCATCCGTGGATTGAACGCCAATCTTGGTTCAGGGACAAGTGAATTCATGGCTTCACTTGAAGACACCCGACAAGACACACAGAGCACTTCGTCAGGCAAGATAAATGCCCGTAGTTTGATTCCCACCGCCGACGACCTTCTGCTTTGAAGCTAGCGCAAGGAAAATGAAGCCACACTTTCCAACTCCATTCCCGCTGACTGCATGCCTGATGCTATCCTCGCCAGCAGGACTGTCGGCTGAACCTGCTGGAAAATTGGCTCCAAACGCGCACCGCTTTCTAGAGATGCATCGCCAAAAGTGCCATGGCCAGAACAAGCAGGAATGAGGTTTCCGAATACCTTTTCAAGGTGGTCAATGGGGTGATCGTAAGGACACATTCTTAACATGGGGACGATTGCCACTCAGCCTAGAACGCAGTTCCTTCGGTCTCTAATAGAATACAAACGACGAACAATAGGTAGAAAAAACAGGGAAAACAAAGAAGGCAGATTAGCTGGCGGAACCGGGGCCAGGCAATGCACAGCATCCATGGAAGTACGAATTTGGTACTGGGCCGAATTCGTGCTAACCTGAATAGAGTACACAGTGGCGTTTCTGACTCCTTTCGGCGGACGAACAACGCTGGAGATAGACTTGTCAAATCCAACGTTCAACTCATTGCAGATTCCGCCACCTATCGAGCAGTCGGAGCCCTCCACTCCACCGTCCGTCGCTCACTCTTCGTTTGCGGGCTTAGCCGAAGATGAGTTACACGAACTGGCCCCTGATGCGGTCAGGGATCGAAATCTGAAACAAATTTCCGGTTTTCTTTTTTCACTGATTTTGCATTTGGTTCTGCTTGTTGTTTTGGCTTTGATATTTCAGCGCACAACTCGACCTGAGCCACTATTGATTACGCTTGCGTCCTCTGCCAGCGAATCGCCTTGGCCAAACGCTGATGAGCCTTCTTATCTGTCAATCGTGGAACTTACAAACGCCGAACCGGAAATAGTGGCACGTGCGGTGGTCGTGGATGAAGCGGTGACGGTCGATCTTGAGGATGTCTCTGAACTGGAATTTGAATCCCTATTCGCTGCTGAATCAAACATGCAGCCTGTTCCAATATCACCCAAGGGTACTGAGGTTGCAGTTGACGCCCCCCGCGACAGCGAGAAGCGGGAAAAAATGATTGAGTTCTTTGGCGCCCATGCTTACGGCAACAGTTTTGTATTCGTGCTTGATATTTCAGCGAGCATGGCGGCTCGAAATGGACAGCGATTGCAGCGTGCAACCATGGAATTGATGCGGTCCATCAACCAACTCAATGATGAGCAAAACTTCTCTGTGGTTCTCTACAGCGAGCGGGCTACGCCGATGTTTTGGGAGGGAAATCAACCTCGCATGCGCTCCGCAACACCTAAAAACAAGCAAGCCGCAATCCAATGGCTGAAGCACCAAGCTCGTCCGACGGGCGGAACGTTCCCAGCCTCAGCGTTGCAAATCGCAGGCAATATGAAACCGGATGCCGTCTTTTTTCTTTCCGATGGTGAGTTTGTTTACGGGCAATTCCCCAGTTTCGGCGTGGAATTGAATTCGTTTCTCCGAGGTTTCGGACAGGCTCGTTTGGACGCACCTCCCATGGCAAACGGACCATCGGATCCGCAATCAGTTTTAGCCGCCTACGATCCAAAGATCGTTGTTCACACCATTGCATTTGAGAGTACCGCGAGCCGCCCCCTGATGGAACGCATTGCAAATGAAAAAAATGGCCAACATCGATTCATCCCAGCCCCTTGATACACGGCCTCGGTTTGGTGTGGCGGCAACTACTGCAACGAGGGTTGTCGAACTGGTCGCTTTCGTTTTGGCTTAGCTGACGAGTGCGGACTGGTTTCCCCATTCACGGCCGTCAGGTAATCGAGTAGTCGCTTTTGCAGTTCATTGGCCTTAGCAGGCTGTTTGTCGCCAAACTCGAATTCTTGCTCCCGTGGATTTATTTCCACGCGATACAGTTGACGTTCTCGCACTGCACCGGATGCATCCCGAAAGAGCATCCGCTTGCAATCTCCCTGCGGATGGCTGATATCCAGACAACGCAACCAACACCCCCGTCCACCGCATGTCGGAACCAAGTGATCGTGAGACATGAGGACATCGACATCAAACCGAGAAACTGGTCATGGACGAGGATTCGGCAACTCAAGCTCTTCGACGATCTTAGAATCATCATTCAACGCCTCGCTGATAGCGGGAACTTGCTTCAGCAGATCGAGCTCAAGTTGTTCGCGTTCCAACTGATTGAGTTCCATCTCATTGGTCCACGGCCCGGGATCGATCCACATGCCAACTGGATCGAGTTGCATGGTGCCCATTTCAAAGTCCAGTAGAATTCTCAGAGCCTCGTAACTGACCCATACATTGAGCAAGTCATTTTGCGCATCGAGCAGATCTGTCAAGGCAGACACAAGGTCACGGGCGGCAGTGGGTGACGTACGACTTGGCTGATTTGGGCGGACCGGTGGATTCAGTCGAAGTCAGGTGCGTGAACACCCAGCGAAAACCTCGCACAGCAGCGCAAGCAGGAGCGTGACCCCCGCGGGCCAAGTTGGGAAATGAATCTGGGCTGGTGTGTCAAGTCGGAAAGCTAGCGTCCCGGCAACAACACGTGCATTAGGTCACACACACGTAAAGTCTGGCCGCGATGAACGGCTACTATAAATCAGCGTTGAAAGACGCGGCAAACTAGGGAAGTTCTCGCAGTTTCAGGCCTCGAAATTCGATGGGTGAACCCTCGGATTCCAGACACAGATATCCAGTACTGGGCGAGCATCCTGTGCCACCGGATACTTCCTCGCCGTTGACCCACAAACGAACCTCGCCGTTGATAGCCCGGACGTAGTAATGATTCCACTCACCGGTATCGAGCGTCAATTCTTTGGAAGGAAAACTGCGACGCCCGTTGGGTGCAACAGGCGGAAAGGGCTTCATCTTTGCAGCACCGACGGGAAACACGTCTCCATGGCATGTGAACCAGTCGGCTTTTCGTTTTCCACCCTGCTCAAATGCATCCTTGTAACCAAGGTCCAGCACTTGCACTTCGATCCCGTGCGGCAGGCCCGGCCCTTTGAGACTTTCCAGTGAAGCGGGAATGGTCCACACAAAAATCCCTGAATTGCCTGCGTCTTTCATATGTCGCCATTCGCAGACGAGTTCAAAATTCGTGTACTGTTTTTGAGTTCGCATGACGCTCACTGGCCTCCCAGTGCAATGGATCTCATCACCTTTGAACGACCATGTGTCATCAGCACTGTTGACTTGGGCAAAATCGGCTTTGCCAAGCGAAACCCAACCGGGACCAGAGCCATCAATTTTCGCGACCGCAGTGGGTTCATCAGCGTTCAAGTGCGAGAGGCCCGCAAGTCCAAAAAATAGAATGGAGAACAGCATACTGCGATGTTTTGTAACCACGGTGTGTTTGCCTTCTGCAGTTTCGAGTTGTGTGTTTTAACTTGAGGGACCAAATCGCAAGGGGATGCAAACCAATGCCTGCCGTTGAGCTGCAGACCCAACCCTGGAATCGCAGACTGGATCAACATCACGTTTGAACCGCTTACCCAAAGCAAGAGGTTACCCTGTAATGCTTGCGGCTTCCACTTCGGACCGGTACGAAAGCTGCTTTGCTGCGGACTGAAGCTCGGCAAACACATCACCGCATCCCGTCCTGAGCATGAGAGGGGATCACAAAAACGCTGCCAGTCCATCACTTGCTGGGCAACTTGCTCAAGCGTCGGATTTCATCCTTCTGAAGCAACCTTTGCCAAATGGCCACTTCATCGATCCAACCATCGAAATTCCGCCCGGTCCCTGCCCGATGGCCACCGATCACCAAGCCACCGAATTCTGCTGCCGGACCTTTGACAGGCAACGGATGAGTCGCTGCCAAATCTCCATTCAGGAACAAACGCAGCGATTCAGAATCAAAGGTAAAAGCCACATGATTCCATCGATCCCTCAACTTTTCACGGTCAACCAGAAAGTCAAAGGGGCCCTGAGAAATCTGTTTGGGAGCCGCCCCCGGACTCGTTGCGGGTTGCAAGGTCACGGTAAACAGTTGCACATTGACTTTATCCGGATCAGCGGTGGCTCGTAAACCAAGAGACAAATGCCATGCCTGCGTGTTGCTGGTTTTACCCTGAGCCGTACTTTCCAGTAAAAAGCTGCGTTCACCCGTCCCATGCTTCGGCAAACTTGCGGGTTTGAACCACATCGAAACAGAATGAGCGGTAGAGTTGTCATCAAGAAAACTTTCAGGCACATTCAAATACTGGCCCTTCGACCGCCGGAAACGGACAGCACTGCCGCGGGCTTGCTGCGTTGGCTCGATCGATGCTCCACCATGAGATTCAGCATCAATCCGAGTACCGAGTAATGATTTGTTTTGCAGTCCTTCGTTGAAATCCCAGTTCGCTCGCATCTCTTTTGATAGATCCTCCCTGCGTGATTCCGGCGTCAATTCATCCAGGGTCAAAATGACACGGCGATTCACCTTTCCTTCAGGCTGACGGAATTCGGCTGTCAACCGAGGCTTCTCTCCGCGGGTATCTGCGGTCAACGTCAGGAACTGCCGTCCTTCGACCAGTGACCACAGCAACGAGGGATGATAGACATCAAGCCCTGTGATCGTGCGCTGGTGCCCCGGTGAAATGATGAAATCATGCAAGTCATACCCGACCCGATCGGGATGTTTCAGATGCCGCGCCACATGGATATCACCGCCAAGCAAAGTCACGCCGGAAATCTGTTCTTCCTTGATGAAATCCAGCAGCGCATCACGTTCGTACCAATAGGTGAACATGTCGTCGGTTTCAGAATTCTTCTTGTCCTGCCAGATCGCTCCCATCGCGAGAACTTTGAATTTTGCTTTCGAGTCACGCAGACCTTGCAGCAACCATTCCCACTGTTGTCGTCCGAAACAGGTCGGCTGAGTAGCATCAACGGGTGAGGCCTCGGTCTGTGAAAAATATCGCGGGTCCAGAAAGAATATCTCCAACGCTCCCAGATCCATTTTGTGATAAACACCGTCGCGACCATTGCCATAACGATCATGTGCTCGATATTCGACAAAGGCCCGGCGGGTTCGTGATTTGCCGTCAACGAAATTCAAACCGTTCCCGTTGTTCTTGCCAAAATCATGGTCATCCCATATGCCAACCACCGGTGTGGTCTGTCCCAATCGAGCAAGGTCCGGCATCTGCAGGAACTGGCGATGCTTCTTTCTGGCAACATCCAGATCAGAACTATCAATGTAGGGAGTGTCGCCCATCAAGCAGACCGCATCGACGTCAAGGTCTTGCATCTCATTCCAGATTTTCGTTGGCTCTACATCAACGCACGACACAAAGCTGACCACCACACGCTCTCCGGTGCGTTGCTGCGTCGCTGTTGTGAACTGATGTGCGGGGCTTGCCTTGACGAGCACCCTTGGCGAATCATCGATTCTCTCAATCTGGTATTCATAAGTCGTCGCTGGCTGAAGCCCACTGACGATGAAATGGGCAACAAAGTCTCTTTCCGCATCGCAGTCTTCACTGACGACTTTCACCAACTGCTGATTGGCATCAAACACTTGCAGACGCAACGTCTGAGCTTTTGCCGATGGACGATACAGCAAGCGAACACTGCTGGACGATACCGATCCCACCAATGGCCCGACGACCTCGTCGGCCTTCAGAAGTGAACCCATGACAACAATGCCAAAAACCCAAATCAGACGCGTCCACATAGGATCAATCTCTCGGCCAAGGAAAGTCGGAATGAAAGTGTCGACACCTGTCCTGCCGTCGAACTTATGATCTCAGGCAAGAGAAGCGTCGAAAATCAACCATGGCATTGTGCTACATTTGACGGCGGAAGACTTCTTAACCTGAAAAATATCCTGATCCTACCTTGTTGATCTGGGGACACCTGATCAGGGGACACCACCAGGATCCATCTGCAACATGAAAACACCAGCTCGCCATCATTGCTGGATCCCTATTCTAATCGTGCTGTGGTTCTCCTGTACCCGTGAAGGTACGGTTGCTGCTCAGGACCGGGACACACAGGCTGCGCCAAACATGGTTTTGTTTTTGGTGGACGATATGGGGTGGCAGGACACCTCGGTCAACTTTGGGGCGGAAGTGACCCCACTGAACCAGCGATACCGAACGCCAAATATGGAACGGCTGGCAGCCTCCGGAATGAAATTTACGCAGGCCTATGCATGCAGCGTCTGTTCACCGACTCGCGTCAGCCTGATGACAGGTCTGAACGCAGCGCGACATCGGGTAACGAATTGGACGCTGAAAAAGAACGCAACCAATGATCGCCCGCATCCGACATTGAATTTTCCGAAATGGAATATGAACGGCCTGTGTCCCAACCCGGGCGTCGAAGGCACGGTCCATGCCAAAGCATTACCTGCGTTTTTAAACGAGGCAGGCTATCACACAATCCACGCAGGAAAGGCCCATTTCGGGGCAACTGGAACTGCCGGGGCTGATCCTCGTGGCATTGGCTTCGATGTCAATATTGGGGGGCATGCCGCGGGCGGGCCGGGAAGCTATCTGGGCAAGCAGAATTTCAGTGCAGCGTGGCGCAATGGCGACCGGATATGGGATGTCCCCGGACTTGAAAAATACCACGGTCAAGACATCTTCCTGACGGAAGCTCTCACGATCGAATCCATTGCAGCAATGGATCAAGCCATCGATCGGGAAGAACCATTTTTTCTGTATATGTCGCACTACGCCGTTCATGTTCCGTTTGCAGTGGACCATCGCTTCTACCAGGCATACCGGGATCGGGGATTGGAGCACACCGAAGCGATGTACGCTGCAATGGTAGAAGGCATGGACAAATCACTCGGTGACATTCTGGATCACCTTGAAAGTCGAAAGGTCAGCAACAATACCGTTGTCCTGTTCATGTCAGACAATGGCGGACTAAGCGCAAGCGGACGAGGTGGTAAAAAACATACTCACAACAAACCGTTGTCGAGTGGAAAAGGGTCCGCACATGAAGGAGGAGTTCGGGTTCCCATGATTGCGTCCTGGCCCGGCGTCACGGCACCCGGATCGAAAACGGATCACCCGGTCATCATCGAAGATTTCTTTTCAACGATCCTTGAGATTGCCGGCATCCAGGATGCCGAACAGATCGGCGGCGTGATCGATGGAATCAGCTTTGTCCATGCGTTGCGTGGCAGGACTGAACCAATCCAATCCGAACGCGCGCTGCATTGGCACTTTCCCAACCACTGGGGGCCCAAGGGTCCGGGGATCGGACCATCAAGCGCCATCCGCCGCGGCGACTGGAAGTTGATTCATTATTACGATGGTCGACCAGCAGAACTATTCAACATTCCTGCAGATCTCGGCGAGTCCACGAATCTGGCAAGCCAGAATCCTCAGATTGCACAGAGCCTTGCCGATGATTTACGCAAATTCCTGAACGATGCCAAAGCACAATACCCGCTGGAAAAACGCACAGGAAAAGCGAAAACGATTGAACGGTTACAGAAATGAACCTCGGAAAACCGTAACGCCGTCACCCACGTTTTCCGCCAGCAACCTGATGGCTCCAGAATTTCCATTGGACTGGACGTGGGACGATGACTTCGGGTGCTAGCTTCACCGGCTATACTGCAACCACAGAAACGATCCCTGCAATCGATCCTGACCCACACCAAACCAGTCCCTTCCATCCAGCACAGCCCACCAGTGCCGTCCGCCCAGTGCCGTCCGCCCAAGGAGCCAGCATCATGCACCTTCATCGTTTTGCGGTCCTCATCATCCTGTTTTCTGTCACCCCTCTGACAGCTCAAGACACCAAGAACAGCGGCCCGACGCTATGCCGCGGGAACTATCACTCGGAAGCGGACGCTGTCGCACAGTTGGCACGCATGGCGAGTAGCTATTCCAATCTTGATCAATGGCAGGACCGGGCGGCTGCGATCCGCCAACAGATCCTCACCGGTGCCAATCTGGTTCCGTTGCCAGCCCGGACGCCTCTGAAGGCAATCATCCACAAGAAACGCAACTACGAGGGTTACTCGGTTGAATCTGCGGCCTTCGAAGCCCAACCCGGCTTCTACGTTTATGGAAATCTGTATCGGCCGTTGGGAAAGCAGGGCCCGCACCCTGCTGTGCTATGTCCCCATGGTCACGCGACAGGTCCTGAAGGGGGACGCTTGCGACCTGACCAGCAGTACCGCTGTGCCACTTTGGCTCGGATGGGCGCGGTGGTTTTTTCCTATGACATGATTGGCTTTGGTGAATCGTTGCACCATGGTTGGAATCATAACCACAAGCAGGCTCTGACCCTGCAAACGTGGAGCAGCATGCGAGCCATTGACTTTGTTCAGTCTCTGACGGATGTCGATGACGAGCGGATTGGCGTCACAGGCTGCTCGGGCGGAGGAACGCAGACCTTTCTGCTGACCGCCGTTGATGATCGGGTCACCGTCTCGGTGCCCGTCGTGATGGTATCTGCCCATTTCTTTGGTGGCTGTCATTGTGAAAGCGGCATGCCAATCCACAAGACAGCGGAACTCGAAACCAACAATGCCGAAATCGCAGCGCTCGCTGCTCCTCGACCTTTGTTACTGGTATCCGTGGGTGGCGATTGGACAAAGAACACACCCGTTGTCGAATACCCCTACATCCGCGACGTCTACACACTGCATGGAAAAGAATCGAATGTCGAGAACGTGCATTACCCGGGGCGCAAGCACGGCTATCAATACCTCAAGAGACAGGCGATGTACCCCTTCATGGTCAAGCACCTGAAACTCAACCCGGCAGGTATCTTTGACACGAACACCGAATTGTACGACGAGACCGGTACCACGCTTGAAACGCCGGAACAGATGTACGTCTTCGATCAACTGCGCCCCTATCCGGAAACCGCTCTCAAACCGGGAAGTCAAGTTTCTCTCTAGAATTCTGACGTTCTGCGTTGTTGTCATCACAGTAGCCGGAATGGAAATCTTTGCGCCGCATGACATCACGCAACCCACAATCCGTTTGTGACCATTCGACGGATCAAACCAAGCCAGTTCCACCAACACAACGCCACAATGACTGATAGAAGAATGCTGTCGCGGTCCTGGTGAATGCCAAGCGACTGCATCCAATGCTCGATTGGATCAAAACCCGAATTCTCGAAGCTGGATCGTCTGGAATACCATGTCCGCTCGTGATGACTCGTAGAGGATTCCGAGCGTCTTGCCATTGACCATGACCAGTGAACTGTAGGCTCCCCCGTTCTCATCCAAAAGGATCTTTTTGCTCCAGGTTCTTCCATCATCCAGACTCATTTGCACCGTCATGTTTCTTCGTTTCGATTTATTCCGAGGATTGGAGAAGAACAAAACGGTACGTCCATCTTTCAGTTGGTGAGAAATCAAGCTCGCCATGCACACCGGCTCTGGAAGACTTCCGTGGTCTGAGGAATGCACTCTCCACGAATCACCCAGGTCACTCGTAACGCTGACTGCCCGACCATTCGTGTCCGTTTTTTCGTTTCGGTTTCGATTGTCACGCATATTCAACATCAGATCACCGTTTGAAAGCTGGGCAACGGAACATTCATTGGTATCGGATCTCGCGGGACGGGAAAGTGTCCATGTCCGCCCGTGATCCGTACTCCACATCAGGTTTGAAAATGGCAAGCCTGTTTCGTCACGTCCATCGGTGGGCATGACCAACGTTCCATTCCTCAGTGTGATTCCATTTCCGGGGGCAGGGGCAAACAGATACCAGGCAGGATTCTTGAGCTTGGTTGTCCAGTTTTCCGGTTTCGTCCAAGTCCGTCCATCGTCTTTGGATCGCACCATCATGAACTGGGAAGACTGATTCAGTTTCAACCCTGGCTCAGAACCTCGGTCGCGCCACTGGTGCGTCCCTGGCTTTCCATGCGTCCATACGGCGCTGACAAATATTTCGCCGGTCGTTTTGTCAACCAGGATGTTTGGATCGGAGCACCCATTCTGATCTTCCGGCAAGCCGCCAAACGTCCCCATATCCATGATCGGACGTGGCTTCTCCCATGTCTTGCCACCATCTGTGGAACGCGAAAGGCCAATGTCCATGTGCCCCTGCAGATCTCGACGACTGCGATAACGCATATCGTAAACAGCCAGCAAAGTCCCATCGTTGGTGACAGCAATCGCCGGGATCCGAAAGGTGTGACAACCGGCATCTCCCTGGCGATGAATCACAACCAAGGGTCGGTTGTCCTGAGCATGTACGAACGAGCCCAGCACCCAGGAAATCAACAACACCTGCAACAACTTCATCATTCTTCCTTTCTGGAAACAAGGGGACATGCTTGAACGCTTGCTTGCTCGCTGAGCCATGGTCTTGTCACGAGTTCATTGATTTCTCTGCTGGCAACGCCTGCACTGCTTCATTCAGGCTCATTAAATCAGCAATAGCTAAGGCAGAAAGAGTTTCGGGATCGCGCAGATGAAAACTCCACCCGCCCCACAGGTGATTCCGACCACTCGCATCGCCAACCCCGACTTATAGGCGGGTGCAATCTTCTGCGGGTCTGCGTTCCAGAGCTTGCCCCACCACCGGTAAACCGACCAAGCTGATTTTGGGAACAGCAAATGAAAGAAGCCAAGCAAAGCCAAAGGCCCACCGATGCTGACACACAAACCCCAGACCACAATTGACGTAACCGTTTCCATTGTTCATTTCATTTCTGGTGACAAACGTATCGACGAATGATATCTGCCTGTTGCCCCGGTCTCATTTGAAGCTGACCAGGGCGCGAAATATTCATTCTTAATGCCATTGAGTTATACCACCGTGCTTCTTCCGGCCCGACCCGGATTTTTACAGTCGTGCGCTATCTCGCACGCAAATCGACAACAGACACGCGAAACAAAGGATAGTTTGCATTTTCATAGAGGGGGCAGTGGCTGTCCGGGTCTGAGATCGATGTAGCGTTCCGCTGGATGCGGATTACCGCGAACACGGAAGACATCGACCCAGTGTTCATCGATATCGACTGCGACAGTGTCAGCATTGGCGTACCGCATCGTGTAACCCGCACGACGTCGATCAGACCGATTGGATTCCGACCCATGGATGATATAGGAGTCATGAATCGACAAGTCTCCTGCCCTGAGTTCGATGGGAACCGCCTGACCTTGCTGAAGTTCACTGACTGCCACGGTTGTGCCAAGCAGATCCTCACCCCCCGTCGAGATCTTTTCCAGATCGGGGTGGTTGGCCTGAGTGCAGGGAATCACATTCATACAACCATTGTCGACATCCGCATCATCAATGGCCAACCAGACGGTGCAAACATCCGTTCCCTGCACTGAGTGCCAGTACGTATTGTCCTGATGCCACGCAACGGGCAAGCCATCCGTGGGTCGCTTCACAATCAGATGTGACATGATCAAGATCAAATCCGGCCCCAGAATTGCCTCGACGGCATCGAGCACCCGGGGATGGCGACACAGTTCAAGCCAGGGTTCTCCTCCCGCTTTCGCATGAGGTTCAACCAAAAACTCCGGACGTCCATCTGCCTCGACGTGTTCCCCATCTTTATAGACCATCATCTTTGCCGGCAGCGCCTGCAGTACCTGGCCCAAATCCTGCTGAACAGCATGGACGGCATCTGCCTCCAGCACTTTCCGAAACACGCAATAACCAAGCGAACTGTATTGCGACGGATCTTGATTGAGCTGCTGCATATCCGTTCCTGACGTATTGAGACGCTTCAAAGACACCCCGGGGGGAGCACACGGGCCTGTGAAATTGATGGCAACAGGCAAGCCATCACACATCAGGGTAAACTACTGGGCGTGCTCTGGTTCAAGGAGCATGCAAATTAACATCCTTGCGGTCACATCTCGTTCCTGTTTTCCTCTGGTGCCATGCTGGTCCGAAGCATTTTCAGGCTCTCGATATTCTGTTGCACGATGTTGTGTTGCACGATGCCGCTGGCGTCAGCAACGGATCAGGAAGATTTTTTCGAATCACGCGTTCGCCCACTTCTAGTCCGCAAGTGCTACGAGTGCCACCGTCGAAAAGCCGAAGGCGGTCTGCGACTGGATTCTCTCCAGAACATTCTCGCTGGCGGTGCATCCGGCCCGGCCATCATTCCCGGTAAACCCGAGCAGAGTCTGTTGTGGCAGGTCGTTTCACAGCAACATGCTGAAATCACGATGCCTCCCGCTGAACCCTTGAAAGCTGGCGAGGTGAGAGTATTGGCCAAGTGGATCACAGACGGTGCAGCGTGGCCAAAAGCGATTCGCTCATCCAAGACTGGACCCGACGAACACGGGATCACCGATGACGAACGCAGCTTTTGGTCTTTCCAACCTTTGCGTCAAACGGAGATCACCAAAGCCAGCTCTGCATCAGATGACGATTCAGCCAGAAATCCGATCGATGCATTCATCACCCAGTCACAGCAGGAACGAGGCCTCATCGCCAACGCCCCTGCAGCACCACAAACGTTGATCCGGCGAATGACCTACGACCTGACTGGGTTACCCGTGACACCCCAAGAGAGCGTTGAGTTTACAACTCATGCCACAGGAAATCGGAAACAGGCAATCGACGATCTGGTTACCCGCTTGCTGTCATCTCCCCACTACGGCGAACGCTGGGGTCAGCACTGGCTTGACCTTGTCCGCTACGCAGATACAGCCGGGGACGCAGCTGATTTCCCAATTCCCGAAGCGTACAAATATCGCAACTATGTCATTGCTGCCTTCAATGACGACAAGCCCTATGACCAATTCATCAAGGAACAGATCGCAGGTGATCTCCTGCCAGCAAGCGACAAGGACGAAAGCTGGGAACAAACCATTGCCACCGGTTACCTGACGATTTCACGTCGTATTGGTGTGAGCCCGCAGAACCAACCGCATATCACAATCGAAGACACACTGAATAATCTCGGAAAAACTTTCCTCGGTCTTTCGATTGGTTGTGCGCGGTGTCATGACCACAAGTTCGACCCCATTCCCACGGCAGACTACTACGCCTTGTACGGAATCTTTTCCAGCACGATCTATCCGCATGCCGGCGCCGAGCACAAACCTTACCGGCAAGACTTTGTCTATCGGGTTGGAGACAAAAACGCGAGCGAGACCCTCACCGTTTTCCGCAACGATCTGAACCAACTGCGAAAGCAGGAAAGAGCTGCCTTCGAGCGTTACCGTGCCTTTCAAACCCAACCCATCAACATCCCGGGTTACAACCGCGACACGGCGTGGCAGGAGGTGCTGGAGCTGCGAAGTCAGATCGCCGTCCTCGCAGAAACATTCCCCCCCCTTGAAACCGCCTATGCAGTCAGGGAAGGAGACGCGGGAAATGTTGCCATCCAAGAACAAGGCAACCCAAAAGCGTTGGGCCCGATGGTGCAGCGTGGTTTCCTGCAAGTTCTGGGTGGAAAGACGCTGGATGACTCAACTGAGCAGAGTGGAAGACTCCAATTGGCAGACTGGATCGCAGATGCCGACAATCCGTTAACCGCACGTGTGATCGCCAATCGCGTATGGCACCATCACTTTGGTCGCGGCATTGTCAGTTCGACAAGTGATTTTGGCGTGCGGGGTAAAACTCCCTCCCATCCAGAACTACTCGATTTCCTTGCGTCATATCTAATACAGAACGATTGGTCCATCAAAAAGTTGCACCGATTGATCATCACTTCGGACACCTACCAACGCACCAGTCACGATGCCCGGGAAAATGCAGAGATCGATCCTGACAACCTCTATTTATGGCGAGCGAATCGCCGCCGCCTTGATGCAGAACAATTGAGAGATTCGGTACTTGCAATCAGCGGCAAGCTCGACCTGAGCCCCGCCCAGGCCCATCCATTGCCTCACTATCTGACCTATTACTATCGACAGCACGAACCGTACGTTGGAAACTTTGAAAGCGACCGACGCACCATCTATCTTTTTCGTCAGCGGATCCGCAAAAATATTTTCCTGGATACATTTGATGCGCCTGACGGCAACTTGCATGTAGGTGTTCGGCATCCCACAACCACCAGTCTGCAATCCCTTTACTTCATGAACTCGGCATTCATTCAGGACGAAGCAAATCGTATAATATCACGCATGCTCAATACCAATTCGGACTTCACCAATCGCATTGGGTGGTGTTATCAAACACTGTTCGGCAGGCAACCGGACAGTTCGGAAATAGAACAAACACAACAGTTGATCTCACAAGCCAGTACAACGTCTGGAGAGCAAACCGCGTGGTCGAGTCTCATTCGTGCAATGCTGTCGAGCAATGAATTCCTTTTCGTGGATTAAGTCATCATGTCAATCCATCGACGTCGCTTCATACGATCTTTGGCAGGCAGTGGCCTGTTGCTGCCGGGGATGTTGTCCGAAATCATGGCCACAGAACCGGTGACTGATGCTGACCCACTCGCGCCGAAGCCTACTCATTTCGCAGCAAAAGCCAAACGTGTCATTTTCCTGTTCATGACGGGGGGAGTTTCTCATGTCGATACATTCGATCCAAAGCCGGTCCTGAATTCACGACATGATCAGAAGCATCGGGATCGAAACTTTTACAAAGGAAGCGGTTGGAAGTTTCGACCCTATGGGAAATGCGGAACGGAAGTCAGTGATCTGTTCCCCCACATAGGAAGTCAAGTTGATGACATTTGCATGATTCGTTCCATGACGAATCTGAATGGCGATCACTTTGGCGCCACCATTGGAGTCCACACGGGTTCGGCAACCTTCAATCGCCCAAGCATGGGATCATGGATCAGCTATGGGCTGGGATCTGAGAATGCAAATCTTCCCGCATTCATGGTGATCTCAGCAGGACTGCCGTATGCGGGAGGCCAAGTCTGGGGATCCGATTTCCTGCCTGCGGTCCATCAGGGAACAAGGGTCATTCCCGGTATCGAACCGATTGCCAATATGCACCGGCGGCTGGAGACGGCGGAATTGCAGCGGACCGAACTCGACATGCTTTCCTATTTCAACCAACAACATCTCAAAGATCGTCAGGGTGATTCCCATCTCACCTCGCGAATCAAATCGTTTGAAACGGCTGCCGGAATGCAACTGGAGGCTCCCGACCTGTTTGACGTTCGCAAGGAATCAAAAGCAACGCTCGATCTCTACGGACTCGATCCCGATGACACATCGAGTTTTGCCTGGCAGTGTCTCGTTGGCAGACGCATGGTCGAACGAGGCGTCCGTTTCGTGGAATTGATCGATGGTGACAGTGGTGTGGATCGCAACTGGGACGCACATGCCGAACTGACCAAGTATGATCGGCTGGCCCGCAATGTTGATCGCCCCATCGCAGCCTTGTTGCAGGACCTGAAGTTGCGAGGGATGTTTGACGATACGCTGGTGGTATTTACAACCGAATTTGGCCGCAGCCCTTTCGTTGCCTCACCAGGAACCGATGGCCGAGGACACCACTCACGGGTTTACAGCACGTGGCTGGCAGGAGCAGGCATTCGCGGTGGCATCGTGCACGGAAGCAGCGATGAATTGGGAGACCAACTTGGTGATGACGAAGTGAACGTCCATGATCTGCAAGCGACCATTTTGCATTTACTGGGGATGGATCACGAAAGGCTGACCTATCGGCATGCTGGACGAGACTTCAGACTGACCGATGTTCACGGTCAGGTAGTGAACAACCTTCTGGCCTAGAAATCATCGTTTCCTTGCCACCATGAACTCGCTAAACATCGACACATCGTTGGTCGATGTACGCTTCTCGGATCAAGCCACCTACGGTCCAAACGCACACAATGGGGACCGCGGGAAAAAACCGCAGCGGAAAATCGCACCGTCAACGTGCTCACACCTTCCTGTATGAGTTCGTCAATTGGCAGCGGGACTCAATCTCGCCTTGGCTTGTTTTGTCTCGCGATTGAGCTCAAACACTTCTGATCATGTACGGAAAGCAAGTCCTGCGTGGTCGCACCCTGCCAGCACGAGTTGCTGGCAGCTAGATCGACATTACTGCGACGTTGGTGAACATGGCAGCACCAAAGGGATTTGAATTTGAATTTGAATTTAAGTCGCTTGAAAAAGACCTGATGCGTAACAGTCGATAATACACGGGAATCTCGAACAGTCACTTGATCGAGCCGAACTTCATCATCGCTGTCAACGACTCTGCAGCTTGGGTAAGACTGCCGTGGACTCCACCGGGAGCAGAGCCAGTCAAGACAAAAAGCAGGCGACAAGACGCTTCAAGATTATCATCAGATTCCCAGCTGGCTCGGTCAGCAAACGGAACGTGTCTCGTTGTCTTACCTCATGCTGAGAGTTTGAGATCCGGCTTGAACTTCAGGCAGACTGAATTTCATGAGCAGGCAATCCCTAGGCTGCTCGGTTGAATATCACCATTCTCTGGCCGTGATCCGGGTTCGTTAGCGGACATACGCACTCTATTTTCGCGGTTTTCATGACCGCCGATCCGGTCGGCAATCACGGGACAACAGATCCCCGGCACCCTCCACACGGTAAACGTTCAATTTTTCGCTTGGTATGCACAAGACGGTGCCGGTTAAGCAGGTAGAATAATTCAATCTGGTTCCCGCCCCGTTCCCACCTGCGTCTGATGGATCTGATGACACATTGTTTCCGTGGTCGATGGCTTCAAACCCCGCTGTACTGCGTAGCACTAGCGACCCTTGCCCTTGGCACACACCGTTTGCACGCGGAGGAATCTCACGTAGGCATCGATTTCAGTCGTGACATCCTGCCGTTGTTGTCAGAGAACTGCTTTCAGTGCCACGGGCCCGATGAGGGCAAGCGTGAGGCAGGACTCAGGCTGGATCAACGCGAAGGTTTTTTTTCAGAAGCCGATTCCGGCCAGACGCCCGTCGTACCGAAGGATTTCAAAAAAAGCGAATTGGTCCAACGTATTATCAGTGACGACACCGACCTATTGATGCCGCCTCCCGAGTCCGGAAAAAAACTTTCAGCAACCGACATTGACCGACTCAAACGCTGGGTATCCGAAGGAGCCGAATGGTCTGGTCACTGGGCCTTCCAAAAGCCCAACGCACCAAATCTCCCAGCGCCGGCAACGGAATGGGGAAGCAACAACCCCATCGATCTTTTCATCCACCAAGGGTTGAAGAACACGAAGCTGACGCCCTCGAAGCGTGCCAACAAGGAAACGCTGATTCGGCGAGCCACTCTGGACCTGACCGGCTTGCCACCCACACTCGCCGAAATAGATAATTTTCTGGCAGACGATTCCCCAGCTGCTTTTGAACACGTCCTTGACCGCTTGTTGGAATCAACTGCATACGCCGAACAGATGACCCGCATCTGGCTGGACGCCGCCAGATATGCGGATACGCACGGGTTACATCTCGATAACGAACGCTCGATTTGGCCGTATCGTGATTGGGTGATTGAAGCCTTCACGCAAAACATGCCCTTTGATCAATTTACGATCGAACAAATTGCAGGCGACTTGTTACCAGAACCAACACTGGATCAACGTATCGCAACGGGTTTCAATCGGTGCAACGTCACAACCAGCGAAGGCGGTTCAATCGATGACGAGTATTACGTTCGCTATGCCGTTGATCGGGTCGAGACAACCTCCACGGTTTGGTTGGGACTGACGTCAGGTTGTGCCGCTTGCCATGACCACAAGTTTGATCCACTGACGCAAAAAGAGTTCTACCAACTGTTTTCGTATTTTTTCAGCCTGACAGAACGGGCCATGGATGGAAACAAACTGCTGCCACCCCCAGTGGTGAAGGTCCCCAGCAAGGAACAGACCACAAAAAAAGAACAGTATCAGCAGGAACTGACTACTGTGAACGCCACCATCGCAAGCCAACTGAAGGAAATCACCTACGAAGATGCCCTGCCCGATGCGAAGCTCGGAGAACTGGAAAAGGGAGACGCGATCTGGTTTGATGACGAGTTGCCAGCAGGAGCAAAACCTCAAGGCGATGGTCCCTACCAATGGAAATTTGTGACAAGCCCGGACCATCCAGTTCACAGTGGTAAAAACTCGAGCGTCCGAACGGGCACAGGCCTGACTCAACACTTCTTCACGGATGCCAATCCAAAACTCAAACTCGGGAATCCGGGGAAGCTGTTTGCCTACGTTTACCTCGATCCAGAAAATCCTCCCGAAACAATACAACTACAGTTCAACGATGGCTCATGGAGTCATCGCGCTTACTGGGGTGCGGATAAGGCACATGCTGCGGGACAGAAAGGCCCGGCAAACTTCCATGCAGGTGGCTTGCCGGAAACGGGCAAGTGGGTACGCCTTGAAGTTGATGCCGCATCCGTTGGTTTGAAACCGGACTCAGAACTCAACGGATGGGCCTTTACCCAATTCGGTGGAACGGTGCATTGGGACGCTGCCGGGACAGTGTCTCTGGAAACCTTGCCAGAAGAAAAACTTGTTTCTCTGAACCTCTGGCAGCAGTATCGCAAGAAAGTAAGTTCGCCTCCGCTGCCGGCAGAGATCCAGAAAATCATCGCCTTGGAAAACGATAAACAAACCGATGATCAACGCCGACAATTGCAGGAATACTACCTGCAACATGTCAATCCAGACCATGCTCCTGAATTTGCCGCACACCGGGACAACCAGGCTGGAATCAAGAAGCAGGTGGCCGATATTGAGAAAGCGATTCCATCGACACTCGTCATGGAAGATCGCAAAGACCCCAGGCAGGCGCATGTTTTGGAGCGTGGTCAGTACACCGAGAAACGCGCCCCCGTTTCATCCGCCGTTCCTCAATGGATTGCGCCACTGCCGAAAGACGCACCCGAGAACCGACTCGGTCTGGCCTCATGGCTGGTGAGCCCCGAAAACCCCCTGACGGCAAGGGTCACAGTCAATCGTTTCTGGCTGCACCACTTCGGTACGGGGCTGGTCAAGACAGCTGAAGATTTTGGCATTCAGGGTGAACAGCCATCACACCCTGATTTGCTCGACTGGCTGGCTCTTGAATTCATCAAGAGCGGCTGGAATGTCAAACGATTTCATAAACTGATCATGATGTCGGCAACCTATCAGCAATCTTCGCACGTTTCTCAGCAGCAGCTTGCCGCCGACCCGGAAAACCGTCTGTTGTCGCGTGGTCCCAGATTCCGCCTTGATGCCGAAGTGATCCGCGACACGGCTCTATCGACCAGTGGTCTGCTGGTGCGCAGCATCGGTGGCAAGAGCGTCCGCCCTTATCAACCCTCAGGGCTCTGGAACGCCGTCGGTTTCGGCGGCAGCAACACATCGGTCTTTGCACAGGACAAAGGCGAGAAACTGTACCGACGCAGCATGTACACATTCTGGAAACGCACTTCTCCCCCACCTTCGATGTCGACCTTTGACGCGCCAGATCGCGAAACCTGTCAGGTCCGCCGTGCTCGAACCAACACTCCCCTGCAATCCCTCGTGCTGATGAATGACGTACAGTTCTTCGAAGCGGCTCGAAAACTCGCTGAACGTGTCATGCTCAATGGTGGATCCGAGGCGAAAGACCGGTTGATTTTTGCTTTCCGAATTGCGACATCGCGGACACCGGGCCCATTCGAAATTGACTCTCTGTTGCGATTGCAGCAGGAATATCAGACAGAGTTCGCAGCCAATCCAGAAGCCGCAGTGAAGTTGATTTCGGCCGGCGAGGCAGCGCGTGAAGACAAACTGCAACCAGCTGAACTCGCCGCCTGGACCATGGTCAGTCACTTGTTGCTGAACCTCAGTGAAACCGTAACCCAAAATTGAAACCGACATGAATCCTCTTCGTGAATCTGCGTTGATCGAAACACGACGACACTTCTTTGGTCGCGGTGCCGCAGGCATTGGAACGGCTGCCCTGGCCTCGTTGTTGAACGAAAATGTTGATGCTGCAACATCGACACCGGGTACGGCAGACCGCATCGGAGGAATCCCGGGGATTCCCCACTTTGCACCCAAGGCCAAACGCGTAATTTATTTATTCATGTCGGGTGCTCCCAGTCAATTGGACATGTGGGATTACAAACCCAAAATGAATGACTGGTACGACAAGGACCTGCCAGATTCGATTCGCAATGGGCAACGAATCACAACCATGACTTCGGGGCAAAAACGGTTTCCCATCGCCCCATCGACCTTTAAATTCGCGCAGCATGGTAAAGAAGGTGTCTGGATCAGCGAGTTGCTGCCGCACACTGCCAAAGTGGTGGATGATCTTGCCGTCATCAAAACTGTCAATACCGAAGCGATCAATCACGACCCAGCGATTACCTACATTCAAACCGGTAGTCAGCTTCCCGGTCGGCCCAGCGCCGGTGCGTGGCTGTCTTATGGATTGGGCAGCATGAACGAAAACCTGCCCTGTTTTGTCGTGCTCCATTCAACCGTCAATGGCGGCTTCGGTGGACAGGCTCTTTACGCCCGACTGTGGGGAACAGGATTCCTGTCAACACGGCACCAGGGTGTCAGCTTGCGATCCACCGGCGACCCCGTGCTTTACCTTTCCAATCCCGATGGGATGAGCGAGAGCATGCGACGGAGAATGCTCGACGAACTAGCCAACTTGAATCGACATCGGTATCAGGAGGTTGGCGATCCTGAAATTCAATCGCGGATCTCGCAGTACGAAATGGCTTATCGCATGCAGACCTCCGTGCCTGAACTGGCAGACATCTCGGATGAGCCGCAACATGTTCTGGATATGTATGGACCAGAGGTCAAGAAGCCCGGCACATTCGCAGCTAACTGCCTGCTGGCACGTCGCATGGCAGAGCGGGGTGTCCGATTCACTCAAGTTTTCATTCGTCAGTGGGACCAACACGGAAACCTGCCGAAGGACATCCGACGTCAATGTGGCATCGTCGATCAGCCATGCGCGGCCTTGCTTCGTGACCTCAAGCAGCGAGGGATGCTGGATGACACATTGGTGATTTGGGGAGGCGAGTTTGGACGCACCATTTACTGCCAGGGTGGTTTGACGAAAACAAATTATGGACGTGATCATCACCCACGCTGCTATACCAAATGGATGGCTGGCGGAGGTGTCAAACCAGGAATCGTCTACGGAGAAACAGATGACTTCAGCTACAATGTCGTTGACAAGCCGGTTCATATTCACGATTTGAATGCCACCATCCTTCATTGCATGGGAATCGATCACAAGAAACTGACGTTCAGACATCAAGGGCGAGATTTCCGCCTCACCGATGTGCACGGAAATGTCGTCCACGATTTGCTTACGTGATTCAACGACCGGCGTTCCCTTGTTCAGCCGCAGCCAGTGGGTCTCCTTAGGCGGCCTGGTTTTGCACGCACGGCCAGACGGCACACTGAGGCAGATAAATCGCTCTGAAATTTTTCCAGTTTGCGCAGATCCCGATCGCCGTCATGGGCTCCCTATTGCCTAACCCGACTTGGCTGCACACCGGTGCGTGCCTTCACAAAACAGATCACATCTGTTCACCACCTGTGTGTAATTTGCAAGCTGGGTTGAACCGCCTCGTCGTCTATTTATTCATTCAGACCTGAGAGATATTGCACATGCGTTTCATGGTTACTGTTTGCATTGCCTGGATGACCATTCCTTGCGTCTTTGCCGAGACGCTGATCAAAGGAACAGCTCACGGTCCACTCGCGATCGGCAAGTCACACGTTTACGAGGGGACGGTCAAGCTATCGGCCGAAGGGCTTTGGGAAATCCGCGCGGGCAAACAACAGGAATCTCTTCGCGAGATCTACCTTGTACCAACTGGTTCCTGGAAAACACGGCAACTGGGCATGCGAATGTACGCTGCCCTTGAAAAAAATGCCATCGCCAACGGCAGGTGGCATATCAGACGTGGCTATTCTGCCTGTCGGGATTTCGCAATCAAAGGATCAGAATTTGGACCGGACAGTTTGGATGAACTGACCAAGATGCCAAACTGGAAGGGCACGGTCGAAGCATGGAATTCAGCACAGTTCTACAATCCTGACCTAACCCAGTTCAGGGACACTCAATTGGACGGCCCTTTCATACACCTGATTCCGCGTGTGAAGTTCGATTTTGTCAAAGTCCGTCAGGGAGAACGCGACCAGGCGGTGACGGATCGCGACCAGGCGGTGACAGATCGCGGTGTCGCACCTGTGGTGAATTGGCAAATTCCCCACGAGAATCGGAGGCTTCTGGCATTCGAGTTACGTCCCTTCATTGACGATGGCAAACATTGGGTTCTGTACACGAACGGTAGCTGCGAACGTATTACGATCGATCGTCAATTGATACGTAAGTCAGGCCAAAAAATCCGTCCGGTGGTGTCTGCCAACGAACGTAAACTTGCAAATGAACGCAGCAAGATTCCGTACAAGGTGATTCTGCTAACCGATCGAGAAGTAAGTCGCAGTTTCACCTTTGAAGCCTACAACCACGTGCTGGGCGAAACGCACGAACTTGACTGGAAGCTGCTCAACACAGATTCCTCGATCCTTCCCGACCCACGCATGACCCTGATGAACGCGAGGTTTGGGAACTGGGCACCGTACCGGTCGGCGGGCAACGGGGGGGTCCTGCAGATTTGGGATGAATCACCATTGTCGAACAGACCGACCGCTGCAGGTGCAGAAGGCACATCTGTGTTTTCAATTTTGGGAGGTCGCGCTGCGGTTGAGGAAACGCTGCAACTGCAGGCTTTGAACGTAACAGAAACAAACCAACCCAAAGTAGTCGATATCGACTCGATCCAAGGTGTCACGGTCAAATCCCACCCCTTCAAAGAGATGCTTGCTGGTCATGCCGGTGGACAACTGCAACTTGCCAAATACGCCCCGCAAGACCGATTTTTCCTGTACATCGGTAAACCGACTGCCGTAGCAAGCATGTTGGATGCGGGTGCGCCGTTCATTGCTTCGGTCGGTTCTGCATTGACTGGAAATGCACTCAATTACGGGATTGAAAAACGTTATCTGAAGCGCTTGGGAATGAATCGTGATCAACTGAATTTGATACTGAAATCCGGGCTTGTGCAGGAAATGGCACTTTTCTGTCCCGACCTGTTTTTCATTGATGGAACAGACATCACGGTGGTCGCCAAGGTCGATCAACCAGAACTTCTGCAACGACTAGTAAGTTTGCTGAATCCCGCAGCCACCGAAACAGGCTCGATTGTGAAACTGCCCGGGGCAGAGGGTCAACCTGCCTACATGGCGATGCGAAAAGGACTGCTCTTTTTGGGAACAAACCGGAGCGAACTGGAGAAATCGCTCGCGCTGGCGAAAGCCAATGGCAAAGGCAGTTTGGCTGACAGTGATGAATTTCGCTACATGCTGACAAAACTGGGTGTGAACGAGAACACGCGGGGATACGCTTATTTTTCAGACCCCTTTATACGCAGGCTTGTCGGTCCGCGCATGAAGATCGCACAGCGAAGAAGGATGCTGGCCAAAAGTCAGATGGAGGCCCTTACCGCCTGTTCGATGCTGGCACGGATTGACGCCCCCGAGTCCAACCTGGACGTGGAACAGTTGAAGGTCAACGGTTACCTGCCAACGACATGGACTGCGACCGATTTCTCAATCGATGATACCGGACTCGTCCACTCTGAAACCTATGGCACACTTACCGACATGCGTTCACTGTCGGAAATACCAATCCAAGACATCACTTCGGATGAAGCGAGTGCTTACAAAAATTATCTGGATAATTACTCCCGGTACTGGCGCCGATTTTTTGACCCTATCGCTGTTCGACTTGATGAACCCACCCCCGACCAACTGGAACTGCAGACCTTCATTCTGCCGTTGGTTGACAATTCCATTTACAACGGCTTGCGAGTGGCAATGGAAACTGACCGTAAGAACCAATCACTTTCTGTACCGCTCATCGAACCAACGCCAGTTGTGAAATTCTCGATGAACCTATCTGAACAGGGGTGGCAAACGATCACCGAAAACTTTTCAGATTTATTCACTCTCTACTCCGGTGCCGGCTCAGCTTTGCTTGATGATTTGGGCCCCAGTGTTCACTTGGCGATCTTTGATTCCGATCCGGTGATTGCACTTGGCAGTGGTGATGTGTTCGGGTCCTTTGGTTCATCATTTTCAGGTGGGAACGCCGATGCGATGCTGATCCTGCCCGTTGCCCTGTCGATGCTGACACGGCCATGCAGTGTCTTCGTAGAAACACAGAATTCTGAACGAACGGCTCAATTCCTGCGACAAGCAGCCACGATCAGGACCGATGAACGCAATAGGAATAATGATTTTAATATTCAGGTTTACCAGGAGGGCAATAGCGACAAGTGGGTCTGGATGATGAATGTGATGGGCGTCATCAAACTGCGTTACGGCATTGAAATCATCGACAACTATGTTGTCATCCGGAATATTCCATGGTCGAGCGACGAGCGGATCATTGAGGTCGTGCCAGCTGAACTGAATGCCGCTGCGTTACAAATCAGTCCCGCGGCCTGTGTTGAGCAATTGCCTGGGTTGTTTGCGGCGGCTTCCGACTCGAATTCGAGAATTGCGATGTCGGGGCTGGGACGCCTTTTTCCCTTCATGCTCGGGAACGAAAAAACAATCGAATCGGCAAAGTCAGAACACGAACGCCTGTTCGGTTTTTATCCGAAACAGGTAACGGGCGATCTCTTGACCTGGAAGGACAATCACCTCCACAGTCGGGACTACGGAGAGCCGATACGGCAACGTCAACCAGTGTTCGACCCGGAAAAACCGTTCGGTTTGATGAACCAAATCGATTTCCTTCGTCTGAACATGCAGTTTGAAGACGATGGACTGCGAAGTTTGATCCGTTGGCGAACGCGGCAAGCGAAGTAAAACTTACGTTTTCCCGGTTTGAGGTTCAACACAATTCGCATGTGGGACCTCGGCTCAGCGAGTTCTTTCGGTCACAATGTCAGTCATCTGCAATCCTGGTCCCATTGATTGACTGAATCTGATGGACGAAATCGTCTACTACGATCGCTACCGCAAAGAGCCTTGCCTCGAAAAAGTCTACGGAGACAAGTTTCTGCGTTGGACTTATGGAACGCTGGGTGGCAAGATCGCTTTGGCAACCATGGTCAAGAGAGCATGGTTTTCACACTGGTACGGTTGGCGGATGGACCAGCGAAAATCGGCTAACAAAATCGCGCCGTTCATCGCAGAGTACGAACTTGATCCAGCAGATTTCCGACAGGCTGTGGATGAATTTACGAACTTTAACGAGTTCTTTTTTCGGCAACTGCAACCTGAAGCAAGGCCTGTTGATGCTGCAGACAATACCGTTGTATTCCCCGCCGACGGTCGTCACCTCTGCATCCCCGACGTTTCTGAATCTGACGGTCTGTTTGTCAAAGGTGAAACATTCAGCCTGCCTGAGTTACTAGGTGACGCGGAACTTGCCCAACAGTATGCCGACGGCAGCCTCGTGCTTTCCCGGCTATGCCCTGTGGATTACCACCGCTTTCATTTTCCTGTCGCTGGGGTACCCAGTGAAACCAACCTGCTAAACGGCCCGTTGTATTCAGTCAATCCAATTGCTTTGTGCCAGAACATCCGAATTCTGGCTACAAACAAACGCTGCCTGACGCAATTGCAAACAGATCAATTTGGGCAGGTGTTATTGCTGGAAATCGGTGCGACCTGCGTGGGTGGCATCTGCCAAACCTACCAACCGGGAAGCATGGCATCGAAAGGTAGCGAGAAAGGATATTTTCGGTTTGGCGGCTCTTCGACGATGACAATCTTCGAACCTGGTCGCGTGCAGTTCGATGAGGATCTGCTGCAAAATTCAAAGCAACATCGTGAACTCTATGCGAAAGTGGGTGATCGCATGGGAGAACGAAGGTAGAACTGGACCGCGGCCATGAACTTGGTCTGTTCAGATGATCGATACAGAAGTTGAGTGGGTACGTTCTGCTGCGTTCAACACCGACGATTCAGGACGTGCATGCAGTTGCACTGGATTCCCACAGTTGCACTGGATTCCCACAGATTCACTGACCTCAATCGCTTAAGCGATCGATGCTTGTCAGATCGAGTTTACGGAACTCAACCTCAGAGCCTTCGGCCTGCAAAGCAATCTTCCCTTTGTTTGCGGTGCATGAATTTCCATGATTCACAAATTCACCGTTGACCCAGACTTTGATCTCGTCGCCCAGACATTCAATGGTCATCTGGTTCCAGTCGCCGACAGGTTTTTCCGAGCCATCTGTCAAATTCAGAATCCGCCTCGCTTTCCCTTCTGTGATTCCCCATTTCTCTTTAGGCCCACGACGTTCGATCATATCGGGGACAGTGATGTCCTGAACAATGCACCAGAAATCGCCTGCGTGCGTATGGTTCATTTGCACTTCGATTGATTTCGGAAACATCTTGTACAGATTACGAGTGCCTGATGCGTGGACAAGAACCCCGCAGTTTCCCGGTTTTCCCGCAAAACGATACTCGACTTCCAATCGGAAATCTTTGAATTCCCGATCGGTAATCAGATGGCCTTGTGGGCTTCCCAGACTGACAAGCATGCCGTCGCGGACGATAAAGGTCGGCTTTGCATCAGGATGGTCATCGAGGTGGGGAACATCGACATGCCAACCAGTCAGGTCATTTCCATTGAACAGGCTGGAGACACTCGCTGGCGATTCGTCATCTGACTGCAGTGCCTCAGCGATTGATTCGGCAGCCAACGCTGCGACAAAGCGATTACCAACAATATTCAGGTGCACGCCGTCCCGTGTCAGGATCCCGCTCTGCTGATTGTCAGGATTCTTTTCTTTTAGGTGTTTGATAAACGATTTACGCAGATCACAAAGCGTGACGCCGGTTTCAGCAGCCACCTTACGAGTGATCTCTGAGTATTCATCAAGCATCTCATCCAGTGGGTTTGTGCCATCGAATTTTTCACCAATGGTGCTCGGAGTACAAAGGACGATCTTGGCTCCGGACGCCGATATTTTTTCGATCAAGCGGAGAAGTCCAGTTTCAAACTGTCTTTTGGGCGTTCCTTTACCTCGGGTGCTGTGCCAAACATCATTAATGCCGATATAGATAAACACGACCGTGGGAGCCTTGGATAGAACATCGAGTTCCAGACGCTTTTCCAGATCCGGGACGCGGTTGCCGCTGACCCCGGCGTACACAACTTTGACATCGAGTTCAGGACGCCGGTTTTCAATGGCCTCACCAATCAACCGGCAATAGCCACTAGGCCGCGCTCCACCCCGCGTGATGGAATCCCCCAGAAACGCGATCACCTCGCCCTTGGCAAGCGGTGATTGCTTATCCGCCAAGCGATCAATTCCGCTGGCCTGCTCGACTCCCCATAAATCGTCAGGCGATGAGCAGGTGACAAGAAGAAAACACGCCATCGGCAATAAGAGAGAACGTAGAAGCATCGCTGGTCTTACATGGTTTGAGTAACAGGAGCAGATCAAATCAGAACCTCTTATAGTATGACCATTTTGACACCGGTTGTGTTGTCCTGTCTATCATCGCTTGTCCTGTCCATCATCGCAGTGCAAGGGTGGATGACAGTGACTCCCGCCCACGCGGTCTGATGACTAGAATCATGAACGGTGGATTTATTGGCGACTTGATCAGGGTGCCAGAATTCAGGGCAGGCAACTGATGTTGTTCCCCGAAGACCTCCCAAGCGATCTTCGAGAACCGTTGTCTACCTTTGACTACTATTACCATTCCGCGATGGTCGCCTTTATTTTTGAACTCAGCGAAGTGAAACCCCTCAGTAAATCGATGAAAGTGCTGTTCCTGATCAACGCCGCCATGATGCTGGATCTCGTGGGGCTTGTGCTCACTCAGGCGATTGGATTAGCGGGAACTAAATAGATTTTTCCGATCATGCCTGAAAAGCTCTGTTGAACCCGTAATTCGCATTAATCTCTGTTTTAGCGACAGCAACAGAGAATCGGGTACCATAAGTACACGTGCTGCGAGTGCTTTTCAAATGAACCCGGGCGAAATACTGGTTCACCATGTTCAAACGAACCAAAATCTCTGGATGAAACGCGCAATCGGCACCTGAGTGACTTCGCGTGATTGACTAACGCGACTGCGCTCGTCGGGATCCTGCTGACCATCCAAATCGATCAAGCGCGTAAACAATTGACGATGAGAATTCACCCCAAAAGCCTGTTTCACGAACATTTCCGCGAGACCCGGCAGCAATTGCGGTCGTTGTGGCTAAAAATTTGGGGCGGTGGTTTCATAGTCGTGCTAATTGGTTTTTCATTGGCATGGTTTTTCATTCAGCCCGCGCCACCGCGGACCATCCACATAGCGGTTGGCTCACCCGATGGCGCCTATTTCCAGTTTGCGAGTGCCTATGCAGACGAGTTGGCCAAGCAGGGGATCACGTTGCAGTTGCACACGACCAATGGTTCCATCGAAGTGTACGAATCGTTGCGGAGCGTCCCCGATATCGACTTGGCAATCGTGCAGGGTGGCACAGCGACCGCAGCGGAATTGGCAGACCATCGCATCGAGGCCTTGGCCAGTTTGTACTTTGAACCTATTTGGGTTTTCTACCGCAGCGAACAGTCTTGCACCGATCTCCGATCGCTCAACAACAAGACGATCGCAATAGGACGATTGGGAAGCGGCACAGCCGCCTTGTCGGAAATGCTGCTGACAGAAAACGGTGTCGGCCCATCGTCGGGCGCAACCTTCGTGAATGTCGGCGGCCAACAGGCAATCAGCCAACTCGAGGAAGGAGCCATCGATGCTGCATTCTTTGTCACAGCGCCGAGCGCGGATTTGATTCGTTCCCTTGTTGAACTGCCGAACATCCGTTTACTGAGCTTCGATCGCCACGCTGCCTACGCTCGACTTTACCCCTACCTGTCAACTGTAACACTCGAACGAGGAGTCGTTGATCTGGAAAAAAACTATCCTGATTCAAAGGTACATTTGATCGCTCCGACTGCCAATCTGATCGCAAACAGCGACTTACATGACGCGCTGGTACCGGTATTGTTGCGAGCGGCCGAGAATGTGCATCAAGAGGAGCAAAGCCTGTTTCAAAAGGGAGAGTTGCCATCCACACGTTTTGTCGAGTTTCCTCTGAACGAGTCGGCACGACGCTACTTTGAACATGGCCCACCTCTGCTTCAGAAGTACCTGCCATTCTGGGTCGCATCGTTTGTTGATCGTGGGGCGATCCTGCTGCTGCCAGCACTCACACTCTTGATTCCGATGTTCAAGGTTGCTCCGCCGCTCTACCGGTGGAGAATCCGATCTCGCATCTATCGCTGGTACAAAATACTGCGAGGAATGGAAGCGGACCTGCAGTCGGGAGGAAGCATCGACAAACTGCGTTCACATTGGGAAACGTTGCAAAGCATAGAATCAGAACTCGATGATTTGCAAAGCGTACCACTGGCCTACATGCAAGAGTTCTACAGTCTGCGGCTGCACATCGAATTCGTGGAAAGGCGTGTCATCCGAGGTCTGAGGATAGGTAATGCAACTGAAGAAACTGCTGTGGCGGGTGCCGCCAACAGTCCTTCCGCAACGCTTTCACAACTGACCAATCCCACCGCCAAGTCCGAGGATCAAATTAAAGCAGAAATATTTACAAAAACGGAAGAAACACTCATAAGCAACTCGGCTGTTTCCTTTGCCAACACAAAAACGGTCGCAATCGAAGAAAATTCTGATACACCCGATAGCGGGACGTCGGATGGATCAGGCAAACACTGAATCGGACGATGTTAATGCCAGTTGGCGAAGGCCAAGTAACGCACATCCAAAGGTCCTGAATTATCATGAATCCAACACTGCGTTTCTGCTCAAAATAATTCCGCAATCGGTTTGCCTAGATCTGTGATTGGAACGGGGCGATCACCGTCATAAAGATTCTCAGTCGGGTTGATTTGCATAGCCGCCAGAGCCGTCGCGAAATAATCCGGCACGCTGACAGGTTGTTCAACCACCTGCTCAGCAAGTTCGTTGGATTGCCCCCAAGCACCAGTATGATTCAAACCGCCACCGGCAATCACACTGGTAAAGCACTTGGAATGATGGCCCCTGCCACCGCCGGAGTCGAATCCCCCCGGCCGCCCAAATTCAGAATTAACAAGGATCACCGTCTTGTCCAGTAGGCCGTGATTTTTCAGATCGACAATCAAAGTCGCAAGGGCTGCATCGAGATCCTGAATCAGAAGGTGTTGATTCAACTGACCTCCATTGTGAGTATCCCAACCGGTACCGTTCTTGAAGTTGTCACTATAGGACACCTCGACAAAGCGGACGCCAGCCTGAAACAAACGCCGAGTCAGCAGACAGCGCTGGCCAAATTCGCTGGCGTAGTTGTTGCGAAGCGAATCCGGCTCGTTGCTGAGTTCAAAGACATTCATGAAATCGGGTCCCGCCAACCGCAAACTTTCTCCAATCACAGCATTGTATTCAGCAAATTTTCTGTCATCACCAAAGCGATTGGATCCACCATTCCGAACGGTATCCAGCAAAGCTTCTCGTCGGGCAACACGATTTCCAGAAAGCCACTTCGGTCTCGCCAACCCAGCGGGTCCCGAATGGATATTGGTCGAATAAATGTAGCCAGCTTTCGGCCCAAGAAACCCCGGGCCACGGGCAATATTCGGGTACCCCAGCAGCACATACGCAGGCACTCCCTCAGCCGCAGCCCCACGTTGATGAGCAACGATCGACCCCAGTGATGGATAAGTCACAGTTCCGCTGGTTAGTCTACCTGTGTGCATCCGGTTTGCTGCTGCAGCATGTTCGTCCACAACATCATGGTTCAGAGTTCTGACTGCCGTAACATGCTCCATCAAGCGAGCTGTTTTTGAAAGATGCTCACAGACTTGCACGCCCGGGACAGCTGTCTCAATGGATGCATAATAGGAGCCTGCTTTTTTTTCGGCTGCATCACCGCGAGACTTCGGATCGAAGGTATCAATTTGGGACATCCCCCCCCCCAACCAAAGCATGACACAATGTTCGGCTTTCCCAAGCGTCACTGGCCTCGATGAACAAACTCCGGGGGCGGCCAACATCGCGCCTGAAGCTGTTGCTGTTGCCTGAATAAATTCTCTTCGTTTCATATTTCGCATCTCAAATTTTCGCATTTAAAATCGTAGTTCATGCCCCGTTTCACACTGGTCATGATGATTCGTCACGGCACGATGATCATTTCTGGAGCATTCAATAATGCCCACATGGCATCCTCTGCACGCTCTCGCCAGCTGACTCGTAGATATTGCGTTGGAGGATCACCCCGGCGAGCGGTTTCCTCCTGCTGTTGTTTGATCGAGTTTGCAGCACCATCCAGGTGATTAGACCATGAGACATGCGGCATACGCTCCGGCTTCACTGTAGCCAGTAGATCCTGCTGCGGAACGATGCGGTCGGTAAAACCTTCGCTGAGCAGGAGCGTGAATTGCTGCTTTTCACTCTCATTTGGCAAGCGAGTCAGAAAACGCAAGAACAAGTCCTCTGTCAACTGCTGCACGGAATCAGCTTCGACACAGACTTCGGTTAGACTTGAATCATCCGTCAATTGAGTTAACCATGATCCCATCACGCCATTGGCCAATACACCTGGCTGCAGCGGATTGGGCTCTTCGATTCGATGCGACGTCGGCTCCTGCCGCGAATTGCGCCAGCCAAAAGCAACGAGTGCATCAACCACCGCCTGAAACTTTGGCATCGCCAGACTCGGTCGATCACGTTCATTTGCCATCGTCGTGAATTCCCACGCATGCTTGGGCTGGCCAAAATTCATGAAGAAGTCCGGAGCCAGACGACCCTCGACATCCATCGTCAAGTGACCGAGATCCATCTCTCTGCCAGCAACGTGCCACGCGTTATCAACCACCTGTTCTGCGGTCATTCGCCGACGGTAAGGCCCCTCAAAGAAACGATCCGATGCAACAACATTCACTGGCAAATCGATTGCCTGCCGTTGATACAAGGTGGATGTCATGATTTGTCTGGTCAGAGCACGCAGGTCATATCCGCTGCGGATAAAATCATCGGTCAGGTAGGCCAACAGGACTGGGTCGCAGGGTTGGTGCCCTTCCCAGTCATCAACCGGTTCCACCAAGCCAGCACCCATGAGACGTCGCCAGACTCGATTGACGATCACCTCGGCAAATCTTTTTGAGAAAGTGACTTCAGCGGCAAGTCGGTCTCGTGAGTCACTCCCCGCGGGCAACAGAGAATCAAGAACCGCTTGGTCTACTTCGTCAAATGGCCATGAGGGCTGCACCGTGGACCCGATTTCCAGCGTTACCTTGATCAATGGTTCTCGCCCGCCGGCATTGACGTGTTGAAAAAACGTTTTAGGAACGCTACTGGTCGCGGGCACCTTTATCGGTTTGCGTTCCAGCATCGCTGCCATCTGGAACAACGTCTCCTGAGTCGTTTCATGGTAGGGCGCGTCATGGCAACGAGCACATTTCATATCCAAGCCTAGAAACGCAGTCCCGATGATATGTGCTTTCGCCGCCATCGGTACATCATTCAAGGTTGCGACACTGAAGCCACCCGCTCCACCACCCCACACACTGCCACGCATCGTGATCAATTCGGTTGCAAACCGATCCATCGGTTTGTTGTCACGTAACGATTCGAGAACCCAATATCGAAAAGGTCCGGTGTTATTCAACATCGGTTTCAGCAAATTGGGATTCTCGGCCAAGACATCCTGCCAATAACCGACCCAGTTGTCCGCCCATCGGTCGTCTTGCAGCAAACGGTTCACCATCTGCTCTCGTTTATCACTGGTATCATCTGCAAGAAACTGACGGACAGTATCAAGCGGTGGTGATAAGCCCACCAGATCAAGCCAGGCCCTTCGCAGGAAGGTCAAATCGTCAATCACCGGAGACAGTTCGGCGACCCCGATGGGCACCCGATCCATGCGTCCACCCTGAAAAACCCACTGTTCAAGCGTCGTAATCTGACCCTCGGTCAGCCCGTCTCCTTTGGGGGGCATCCTGTCGCCTGACTTGGATGCAACCAGTTCCAACAGATAACTTTTTCCTGGATGCCCAGCAACAATCGCAGGCTTTTCCGATTCGCCGCCAGCAAGCAGACTTGTCTGTGACTGCAGATTCAGGCCCCCCCGTTCTTTCTCACCGTGACAGCGGTAGCAGTGTTCGACAAAGATCGGTCGAACTTTTTCGTTAAAAAACGAATTTGGATCCCCAGAGTTCTCTCGTGCCTGAAGGATGCGTTTCTGGACCAATCGATCGATGCTGTTGTGCTGTGTATCTCCGGTCAATCGCTTGACAGCAAGTTGGTGTCGTTTTTCCCACAACCGTTGTTGCTGGTCGGCTGCCCTGCGATTCCGGACATCCATGGCGTCCAACATCACTGTCATCTTGCTGACAAACTGCTCCCAACCCTCATCAGTCAAACGACTGCCGACTTGCTTTCCGGGCGTGACGAGCTGAAACATTTCTGTTCCACTGGAAATAGCCAAACAGGCTTCGCCAAAATCGAGCCGTAACCTTGGTCCACCCACCATCACATCCATAACGATCGCATGTCGGCCACCGAGGCTGGTAAACGGGACGATTTTCTCAACGTCATCCATGGCCGGCGGACGCATCCCCGACCGGACAACATCGGGAACCGGCTGGACTTTATTGTGCGCCCCGCCTCCGCGTTTTTGTTTTGGCAAGAACAGAATTTCCTTGCGATCAACAAACAGGCGTGTCGTCGTTCGACTGCGAACCAAAAACTCATACTCGCCAGGCTCCAGATCAATTTCGGTCATGGCTCGGACCATCACGCCCGTGCCCCAATCTGAACGTACGCCCCAGTCATCGTACCTGTGTAGCAGGCGAACAAATCCTAACTCAGTCTGTTGCCACGTAGCGATGGGATCACCCGGGTCGTTAGGAAACGATTGATCACCATGCAACGGTCCATGCATATTGACCTGCAAAACACCTGGCTTGGGTTGAGGCAACACCAGGGGTGGTGGTACATATTGAAATCGTTTTTTGAATATCTCCGCGGGAACGATGTGGCGGTACAACGCGATTTCGTCCAACTTGCCTTCAAAAGAATTCTGCGGGTGTCCCGCCATGGTGGACCCAATCCAAACTTCATCATCGTCGACCACTGGCGGTGCAATCGTAGGTCCGCCCATGTCCCATCGTCCTTCGACCTCTGTTCCATCGATGAACGCACGCAAGGAATCAGGCTTGCCAAAATGATAGGACAAGGCAACGTGATGCCACCCTGTATTAACTGAAAACCCCTCTTTGCTGGTCCAACGATGCCAATCACCAGCCCCGTGGTCACCTGATCGACTGCGAAAAAGGAAATTGACGCCCGCTCGCCCACCCACCGATGTGAGTCGAAACGCCCAGTTTTGATTATCCCCTGCAAACCCCGCATTCGATGTTCGCCCCTTGGTAAGGATCGCCGGGTACTGCTGCAGGTCGCGCGGATTGACCATGGCTTCAACAGAGAATGCATCTCCGTTGTCAAAATCAAACCGTGAACCAGCGCCCTCGTCAGGGATCACAATCCGTGTTCCACCGCTGAGCTCAATACCCATGTTCTGCGCAGAAAAGCCGGGATGCTTTGACGCCCTGGGCCCCACCGCTGCCTTGGCCCCATCAGAGGCTGGAACGGGCCCTGTGAAAGACCAATAGGCCGCAGGATCGGTTTGCGAGATTTGTCGCTGGAAATCGGATAATTCCTGGCCGACTGCAACGGTCATCAACATTGGCACAATGACCAGTATCAATCTGCACAAGACAGCAGAAACATGGTGAAAACAGGTTCTCATCACTTAGGATTGCCTGACATAAGATGAAGGGCGGGGAACTGTTTCAAGTTTGGAAACCAGTCGCTTAACAGTATACCACAACAACCTTGTCTGCCCAAAAGCAGTTCGCGGAGCAGCGGGAATTCTCTGCCCGCATTGGTTTCCCCGTCACCAGTTTCCCAACTCACGATAAATGGCAACCAGAATAGCGTGCCTTGCGGGTATATTGAGATCGGTTTTTATCCAAGCAGCACAAGCCTACCCCACCAGATTTACAGACGCAAAAAACGGAACGCGAAGCGAATACCACCCTCGCCATGTTGGATCTTGACGTTGATCAAATCCACAACGTTGAACAACTTGGCAGAAAATCCTGACCTGCGTTAGCCACAGCCATGATTGCAAATCGGTCCTGCTACCCAAACGAACCACAAAGACAGACACAGCACCCTGCACCGGCATCCACAGCACCCTGTCCCGGCAGTCAACGCCATGAGTGAAAAGATGAGATTCTACCGTCGCACACTGCTAGCCCTCAGTTTCCTTATTGCATCGTGGTTCGGGCATCTGCAACCGCGTTCAACTGCGGTTCATGCTGAGAATCCGCATGGCTACCTTGCCGAGTTTTCGGAACCCTACTACCCACATACGAATTTCCCGAAGCTGATCACCCCTCAGTGGGTGGGCGAATCGGGTGTGGATGCTGTCGTTACGCTGGCGATCGACGACATGCGTGACACCGCGAAATATGAAACATACCTACGACCCATTCTCGAACGACTTAAAACGCTCCAGCAGCGTGCCCCCGTCAGCATCATGACCTGCAGTGTTGATCCCGCAGACCCACAATTGCAGCGATGGATCAAGGAAGGATTGTCAATCGAAGTCCATACCGTGGACCACCCCTGCCCTTGCCTTCAGGGAAACCAATTCGACACCGCGAAATCAACCTACGACCGGTGCGTCGACTTGATGGCATCGATCAAGGGAAACCAGCCAGTGGCTTTCCGGACGCCCTGCTGTGACTCACGCAATACACCAAGCCCGCGATTATGGAGTGAGATATTCAATCAACGGACACCTGGTGGGAACTTCCTGCAAGCCGACAGCAGCGTATTCAACGTTTTTACCAACCGCGATCCCGAACTGCCCGAGCAACTGGTGCTTGACCCGGATGGCAGCCCAAAAATGAAGAAATACATTCCATTCCCTTCCTTCGTCAACACGATTGAAAACTACCCTTACCCCTACGTGATCGGAAAACTTTGCTGGCAGTTTCCATGCATGGTTCCAAGTGACTGGGAAGCTCAGAATCTGCATCAACCCAACAACCCTGTAACGGTGGCAGATATGAAATCAGCCCTCGATGCAACGGTGATTAAAAAGGGCATGTTCAATCTGGTATTTCATCCGCACGGTTGGTTGCGCAATGATCAGGTCATCGAACTGATTGATTACGCCCATGCCAAGTATGGCAAGCGAGTCAAGTTCCTTACGTTCAAGGATTGCATCGACCGTATCAATCACAATCTACTTTTGGACCAGCCTCTGCGATCAACAGTAGACGGCGGTGACAATGGCGTTCGGATCGTTGACGTTGACAACAATGGTTTCTTGGACGTTTTGATAGGGAACGAGCAGACAAGGACCATGCGAGTCTGGCAATCGGGCCATCAAAAGTGGCTTGACGTAAAGCACGATATTCAGTTCACGTCTGGCGATGCTCAGCACCGCCTTGACCATGGAATTCAGATTGGGCAGTTCACACCACAGTCCACGCTTTCGTTACTGGCGAACCATGAAAAGGATCAAGCAATTTACGAGTTCGCGGACGGAAATCTACGGCGAAGTCCATTGCCAAAATCACTGCTTGATGTTTCGACATCGGTTGATGGCGTTGACAATGGTGTTCGATTGCGTGATATCGATAGTGACGGATTTTCCGAAATCATCGTGGCCAACGACGAGGCGCAAACGATCCTACGTAACGATAGAAACGGCGATTGGGTCGCGGCAAGCTCATTCCCAGCACCGATCGTTGATACCGACGGTCGCGACAATGGTGTGCGGTTTGTCGACTTGGACGGGGACGGTCATGAGGACGTGATCGTCAGCAATGGAAACGCGTCCGGAGTCCACCTGTTTGATACTGACACGCGATCATTTTCACGCGTTGTTGAGAATCCTGCGGCAATCCCAATGATCGTACGTGAAGGAACGAACAACGGCGTCTGGTTTTCCAAAAATCACATGTGGGTCCAGAACGAAAGCACCAGTCGCTTACCAGATGGTGTCGATCGTCGCTCATTTACACAGCTACTGGGCGACACCGAACCTGGACCACGGTCCTCTGATCGCTCGCTTGGATCGATGCGTCTGCAGGATGGTTTTGAGATCGAACTGGTCGCCGCCGAGCCCCTGGTAATGGACCCCGTCGCAATTGACTGGGGCCCCGACGGAAAACTGTGGGTCGTGGAGATGGCCGACTATCCGTTGGGAATGGACGATCAAGGCGAACCCGGTGGACGAGTTCGCTATCTCGAGGACACGAATCGGGATGGCAAATACGATTCGTCGACCCTGTTCATGGACAAGATCCCCTATCCAACGGGAGTGATGGCGTGGCGAGATGGTGTCATTATCAGCGCTGCTCCAAGCGTCTTTTTTGCGGCTGACCGTGACCAGGATGGCCGAGCGGAAGTGGTGCAAGAATTGTACCGTGGTTTTGTCGAGGGCAATCAGCAGCACCGAGTCAACGGCTTCGAACGAGGGTTGGATAACTGGATTTATCTTGCCAACGGCGACAGCGGCGGTGAGGTTCAGTCGTTGAAAACAGGCGAGCGTGTCAACTTGGGAGGGCAGGATCTTCGCATTCGTCCAGATCGAGGAATGATCGATCTACAGACCGGGCGTACACAGTTTGGTCGACACCGCGACGATCACGGCAACTGGTTTGGCTGCAGTAATCCGCTACCAGTGCGGCACTTTGTTTTGGCTGACCACTACATGCGACGGAATCCGTTTGTCACGGCACCCCCGGCCCGCCGTGACATTGCGAGGGTCGATAATACTCAGTTGTTTCCCGTGTCGCGTGTGTTGAGCCATTGGTCGGGGTATCGGGCACCCGCCGCCGGCAGCGGGCACAAGTTCACGTCGGCCTGCAGTACAATGGTTTATCGCGACAATCTGCTGGGCGACGATTTTCTTGGTGACACGTTCACTTGCGCCCCTGTTCACAATCTGATCCATCGACGGAAACTGGTTCCAAACGGCGTTTCGTTTGAAAGCACTCGACCTGACGACAATACCGACCACGAATTCTTGGCATCCACCGACAGTTGGTTCCGCCCGGCCACGGTAACAACAGGACCTGACGGCGCGTTATGGATCGTCGACATGTACCGCTTGGTGATTGAACATCCCGAATGGATTGATGACCAACGTGAGAAAGAACTCTTTTTACGCGCCGGACATGACCGCGGGCGAATCTATCGTGTGTTTCCCAGCAACGCTGCACCACGTCCCATCGTCAAGTTCGATACGCTGGACTCGTCTGCGGTAGCCGATTTGCTCGTTTCATCCAACGGGCGAGTCCGCGACCTGGCTCAGCAGGTGCTGGTTGCCAGAGGCGACCCCGCAGTAACAGGCAAACTTGAGCAACAGGCGTTGCAGTCCCCAACGCCGATGGGTCGCCTGCACGCCTTATGCACTCTGGCTGGCATTGGACAGCCGCAACCAGAAACGCTGATCACTGCATTCACGGACAGCTCATCAACTGTCAGACGCCACGCCATCCGATTAAGCGAAGATCATTTACGAACGGAAAACGAAACGGCACGAAAAATAATAGCCGCCCTGAACAAGACCGGTCCGCAACAAGATCCCCTGGTCCAACTGCAACTGGCCTATTCACTTGGAGAGGCACCTGGGAATCTCGGCGTCGAAATCCTGGCCCGCATGGCCGTTCAACATACTGAGAGTACTTACTTGAAAGCAGCAATCGTGAGTTCCCTGCACCGGGACAACCTGCCCGCTTTTTACAAAGCGATCGCAAAACACCCCTCAACTGCCGACGCCTATCGTCCTACAATTCTGCAAATGGCTGCCCGCATGGATGCATCGCCGTTTCTTGCCAGTGTTGTCAACGACCTGTTGGATCAAATCGACAAAGCCGAACCGTCCACGCTCAGCATGCGTTCGCTCAAGTCAACCCTCGCTGTGATTGATCGCAAAGGCAATGCGTTGCCGCGGGAACTGCAGGACAGAATTGCAGGGGTGATCAATCTCGCGATGAAAACCGCCAGCAGCATAGAGACAGATCCCAGTATCCGGGTTGCGGCCATTGAATTAGCGGGCAGCAATGGCCGCAATGCTCAGAAGCTGTTGAAATTATTGTCGATCACCGAGCCTGTTGAAATACAGATTGCGACCGCCGGTGTTGTTGCACCATTGCAACCACAGGAAGTACTCAAGCGGTTCAGCGTATTCAGCCCCACTGTACGCAGTGCTGCTGTCGACATTCTGCTGCTCCGTGAATCGACATCCCTTGCCTTGCTGGCAGCAGCGAGAGATGGAGCAATGCCATTGAATTCGATAGGCTTGGTGCATCGGCAGAAACTGACGAATCATGCAAACAAGCAGGTTCAAGCCGAAGCACGGTTACTATTCAAATCCGGACAAGGAACCAGTGAGCGTCATAAGATCGCGGCTGAGTACAAATCCAAAGTCACCGGGAACGGCAAGGTCGAACTTGGAAAAATTTTGTACACAAAACACTGTTCGACCTGCCACCGTTTCAATGGGAACGGCAATATCGTTGGACCTGATCTGACCGCCTTGAAGAACCGATCCACCGAGGCTTTGGTCACGGCCATCATCGATCCAGGAGCAGCAGTCGAGGACAAATACATTGGCTACAGTGTCCTGACGATCGACGGAGTCGTGCACGCGGGAATCATTGCGGGAGAATCCAGCACTGCCATCGAACTGGCATTTGCTGATGGGAAACGAAAGACAATCGTTCGCAGTGATATCGAAAGGATTCAATCCAGCGGCCAATCACTGATGCCTGAGGGAATGGAGAAAAACATCACAGCTCAGGAAATGAATCACCTGATAACGTTTCTCAATCAAGGTTTCGGATCGACACCCCAACCAACTAAAAACGCGTTGGTCACAGTGCAAGCCAATGCAGATGGAACCATTCATTTGCCCGCGACCGCCTGCCAAATGCATGGCGAACAATTTCGATTTGAATCCCGTTACGGCAACATCGGTTTTTGGAACCAACCGAATGAGTTCGTCCAATGGACTATCAAAATTCCCGAGGCTGGCGGTTATGACGTCTACGTTGACTACGCCTGTCCCGACGCTGCAGCAGGAAACGTTTGCAAGATCAGCAGCGGGGACCAGATTCTAAACCGCAGTGTTGCCAGTACGGGAAGCTGGGATGAGTACAGAGAGATGAAAATCGGATCGATTCAATTCGCCAAAGGCGAAACATCTGTTCAGTTCGGTCCAGCAGGAGACATTCAGGGCTGGCTACTCGATTTACGCTCCGTGACGTTGCGTCCCGCTGAATAAGCGATGAAAGCATCGGCTCTGCCTGACTTTTTCCCGGAAATTTCGTTAAATGCCGAATGAGTGAGGACGATTCCCACCGTGATCAAAAGCAACCGGGGGAATTGAACAACAATCGATCGAACAGAAGTGCAACGGCGATCCTCAGACATGTCTGTTTCTTTGTTCTGACGGTGCTGGGATTTGTCGCAGTTGCCGAGTCCAGCGGTGTTCGACGGCAATTGGACCATTGCCTGAACCTGCCGACGATCCAGACGTCTGCCGTGACGATCGCAGTCGCAGCAGACGATTTGAGACCGACGATGCTGGAGAGTTCATCTGGGAAAACATCTCAAAACTCGCAGACCAGGATCTAAGTGATCCGGCCCACTTTGAGGCGATTGCTGAGCAACTGGACCTGATTGATTTCATCGACTATTGCCTGATATATTTCTATGCAGGTGGCGAGGATTGGGCACTGGTCAATGGCAACAACATGAGAGCGTATTGCAGGAACGACAATCATTCCAAACTGAAGTTCCAGTTGTGGGATGCTGACTCGAGCTTTGCATCAGGATGGAAAAACGAAACGGTTGATTACCCTCTGCCGATGGAAAAAAGTGG
>Ga0315334_10000172_pt1 | contig 41984 bp, 41 predicted proteins | sample M150034915metaG_FD_205555 | JGI IMG/M metagenome (GOLD analysis project Ga0315334, IMG submission 205555) | Ammonia-oxidizing marine archaeal communities from Monterey Bay, California, United States - M1 500m 34915 | ecosystem: Environmental > Aquatic > Marine > Intertidal zone | place: USA... | reverse complement strand
TCAGCCCGCGGCCATGCGTGGCCATGAAATTGATCGCGCTGGGCGTGGCCATCTGCGCGGGGATGATCAGATCGCCCTCGTTCTCACGGTCCTCATCGTCGACGAGGATGTACATGCGGCCATTGCGTGCCTCGTCGATGATCTCCTCGGCGCCGACGATAACCGGGGTGTCGTCATTGGCTTCGAGGAAAGCCTCGAGCTTGCCGAGCGTTTCGGAGGTCGGGTTCCAGCTGTCCTCGGCGCAGTCGCGCAGCGTGTTGGCGTGCAGGCCAGCCGCCCGGGCGAGCCCGGCGCGAGTCATCAGGCCCTGCGAGACGAGTGTGCGAACTTTTTCGATCGTATCCATGGCAGGCGAGGTATCACATCATAATGTGATTGCCAATGGCAAGTATCACATCGAGTGTGACGAACCGTCCTCGCGCACAAAGCCATGGTCGTTGGATCGGCGTCTGGGGTATGACGGAATGGGGAAGGTGGTGGACGCACTAGGGCTCGAACCTAGGACCCGCTGATTAAGAGCGGAGCTTTGTACTCTTTTCGTTCCTTAGAAATGTTGCGCTAGACTACGCTCAAAGGCTTGAAACGGTTGGAGTTTTTCCGCCGTGGATTATTTTAGCCTACGCCACGACTTTCTGACATCTGATTACGTGGCGATTACGTGGAGAGAGCGTCTCACCATGCCAAATCAGTCGATCACGGTCCGCACCATACGTTCTATCAGTCCCGATCCGAAGCGCGACATTTACGTGTGGGACACCCGTTTGAAGGGCTTCGGACTCCGGACCACTCCGAAAGGAGCACAGTCCTTCGTTTTTCAGTATCGCGTCGATGGCGGCCCAGCTCGTCGCACGACAATAGGACCGGTGGGAAGTCCCTGGACGCCGGTCACTGCACGCAAGGAAGCTGAACGGCTTCTCATCAAGGTTTACCAGGGAATCGATCCCGTCCAAGTCGAGCGTGAAGCCAAGCGGAGGAAGGCAACGCTCAACTTTCGTGCCTACTGTGAGAAGTTCACCGAACTCTACCTCAAGGAGAATTGGCGGGGAACTTGGAAAAAAGCGGATTACACATTGAGGAACGTGGTTATTCCCCGTTGGGGAGACCGGTCCGTCGAAGAGATATCGCGTGCCGATATCGTCAAGGTATTGGATGATTATTCTGATCGACCGGCTCGTCGCAAGGACATCCATTCCGTTTTGCGCAAGCTCTTTAACTGGGCAACCGACCGGCAGGATATCGAGGTTTCTCCGCTGGCGGGAATGAAGGCGCCAAAACCAGTTCCAGCGCGTCGCAGGGTGCTGAGTGATGACGAAATCGTCGCCTTGTGGAAAGCGAGCGAGCAGGCTGGCTGGCCGTGGGGTCCCTACGTCCGCATGCTGATCCTCACGATGCAGCGACGCCAGGAAGTTGCCGAAATGGACTGGTCGGAGGTCGATCTGGATGATCGCAAATGGACGCTTCCAGCCGCTCGCGCGAAGAACGACGAGGAACACATCATTCCTCTTTCAGACCTCGCGGTGCAGGAACTTCAGAACCTTACCCCCAAGAGCAGAGGACTGATCTTCACCACCACAGGCGGAACACCTATTTCCGGCTTTTTCAAGGCGAAGAAGTCCCTCACTGAGGTCATGCTTGCCTATATGAAATCGAAGCAGATCGAGAATGGCGGCGACTCCGACCAGGTCGATATTCCGAACTGGCGCCTGCACGATATTCGCCGGACAGGTGCCACCAATCTCCAGTCACTCGGAGTTCCGGTGGAAGTCACGGAAAGCGTGCTGAATCACATCAGTGGCACGCGGGCAGGGGTTGCCGGTATCTACAATCGCTACAAGTACGACGCAGAGAAGCGCACCGCACTAGAAGCGTGGGATGCCAAGCTCAGGTCACTAACGGAGTAGGCGCTCAGGCCTTCTTCTTCCGCCCGCGCTTCTGGCCCGGCTTGCGACCTAGGCCGATCTTCACAGCAAGATCGCGGCGGGTTTCAGCATATTCGGGAGCGACCATAGGGTAATCGGAGGACAGATCCCAACGCTGGCGATACTCGTCTGGCGTAAGATTATGCTCGGTAGATAAATGGCGTTTCAGCATCTTCATTTTCTGGCCGCAGTCCAGACAAACAAGATGATCTTTCTTCAACGAAGCCCGCACCGATACCGCAGGCTCCGGGCGAGCTTCAGACGACAAGCCTCCGCCAAGACGGGAAAGCGCGGCATGCACGTTCGAGATGAGGCCAGAGACGTCGTCTACACCCACGCTATTGTTGCTGACATGTGCTGACACAATATCGGCAGTCAATGTGATCAGGGTTTCTTTATCCAGCGCAGTATCTTCCATTAGGCCCTCTCTTTTGTAGCAATCCCGCGATTGCAATTTAATTGAAGTCCATTGCAGTTATGCCGCACCCTGCACATAAACAAGGCGCGTTTCTTGCCAATTCAGGATCGGGATGCTCCTGATAAAAAACCATAGCGCTATTTCTGCGGCGATGAGTAGCATCGCCATCTCCGGCACTACTTTTATCTCTGGCGAGCATGGCTCTGCCATGCCGCCTGCCTTCCGGCGAGGATGGGAGGGGGAGGGAAAACCGCAAACCGATGCCCTGGTGCGGGCCAGCGGGCAAAGCCCGCCACCCGGGGGCGTCTGTTTGCGGTTTCGGGAACGAGAGGGCGAAGCCCTTGGCGTTCCCACGCAAGGATCGCGTCAGCGATCGGTACAAACAATGGTACCCTTGCGACGGCGCGAAGCCGCCGGACGTCCTGTGCGCGCGATCAGTGCGCCAGCGGGTGTCCGGCAATGAGAGAGGCAAGAGTGCCTGCGGGTTAGCTCAAAAACGCCGCGCCCTCAGGAGCGCAGAATGCGCGGGACAGAGCGCGTCCTCCGGAAACTCCCGCTCAACTTACAACTGCTCCTGATCGTCACCCGAATGGGCCGGGACTACAGGCCCGGTCCGCGCAGCGGATAGAGCGGGTCGCCCGCAAGGGCAGCCCAACCCACACTTTGGTCTGCGTGGAAAAGTAACATTTCTTTTTATGACACTCTAAAGACTGCCGATTTTTAGATGCAAAAGTGCTGGCGACTATGCCGCGTCGGTGAAAAAAGAAAACAATCGCGGCTCACGCGGGAATTGGATCTCGTCATCCCACTGGAATTGATCGGCGCGTTCCCGAACTACAGTCTTCAACTCTCCGTTCTTGTCACGCTTTTTACCGAGGATGACAACCTCGCCCTCGTCCCGAAGCTTGGCTAGGCCACTGTCGACGAGCTTTCCGACCACCGGCGTATCGTTAGCTCGCGATTCGAATAGCGATCGCTTCGTGACGATTCCTCCGTTCTTCCAGCTCTCCTGCAAAAGCAGTGGGATCTGCTCGAGGAGCTGCGATTTCGAGCGAGCTTCGGCGTCGTCGTCAAACATGTAGTCCATCATGCCTTGCCTAACATCGACGTTGGGGTCGAAGCCGAGGGCATTGAGGCCCGCACTGCCGAAGTGCTCCATCGTGTTGCTCGTCTCCCAGAACACGTTGCCCATCTCCTCGCGAGCCTGATGGTGCTTGGACAGATGGATGAGCCAGTAGTCCCGGTGGGATTCCGGCGGATGGACGAAGAACGGAGTGTAGAACGCTGCCCCGGTACAGTCGAGGATATGCTTGTAGACCGTGTTCTGAATGGCCCGCTTCCAACCCTTCGCCCCATTCTCATCCTTCATCTCGAGCAATGCCCGGACATCCTCGCGTGCATAGTCGATTGCCGCCAGCGCGCTGAGGGTCGACGTCTTCTCGTGCAAGAGGTTGATGAGAGAATCGACCATGAAGGTCAGGACCACCTCGGGATTGATCAGCTCTGCCATGATGCGCCTGACGGTGGCGAGCTTCACGTCACTCCAGCCGTACTGGTCGAGGAAGAAGAGCGAGCGATGGGCGCGCCCTTTCTTCCTTATCGCCGTGATCACGTCCGGAATGGCTTCCTCGAAGGTCGAAGCGACTAGTCTGATATTGTTGCCGATGAGATTCCCGTAGCCCCGCTTGATGAGTTCGTCGCGCAGGAAGGCGACATGAGCGGCCTTCTCGTCGATGAAGACGAAGTCGACATCGAGATTGAAGTCCTCCCTTCTGGCGGTCAGCGTCATCCTAGCGGCCTCGATCGCTTCGATAAGTCGCAGGGGTGAACCGGAGATGGTGGCGCCATCGAGATCGTAAAGACCACCGCCGCAGAAGCCATCGACAATCGTAACTTTCAACTGAGACTGCACGTGGTTCTTCGTAAGAGTGCTGATGTATCGGTCGACGTAATTGTCATATATGTCGTGCTTGGCGATGCTGTGTTGTCCGAGCGCCGGCAGAGGCTTACCGGGTCCCCAGTGGTACCCTGTTTTGTACTTGGCCCCGATCACACGTTGTGGACGAGCAAGCTGGCTCGATCCCGGTAGGGCCAGGCCGAGTTGCGCCGGATTGTACTTTTTGGACATTCTTGTGGCTCACTCGGAACGGGACGGGAACGTAGATCATGTGACGCTAGGACTGATTTTGTCCAGCCCCCAAGCGTTGACTTTTCCGCCTTTTCTCTCCGACGAGGCATCATTCGGTTGCCTCGTGATTCGCGTCGTGACATTGTTTCTATTATGTTCCGAGGTGATTATGGCTGACAACAGTGCAATCGAATGGACAGACTCAACGTGGAACCCGGTCACCGGGTGCACGAAGATCACGGACGGCTGCGAGAACTGCTACGCCGCGCGTTTCGCCGAGCGCTTCCGTGGTGTGCCCGGGCATCCTTTCGAGAACGGATTCGACATCACGCTGAAGCCGCACAAATTGGACCAGCCGATCCGCTGGAAGCGCCCGAGGACGATCTTCGTGAATTCAATGAGCGACCTGTTCCACAAACAGGTGCCAACCGAATACGTCGATCAGGTCTTCGATGTTATGGAGCAGGCCGACCACCACCGATATCAGATCCTCACCAAGCGAAGCTCACTGATGAGGAGATATCTGAGGCGGCGTTATGCCGACCGCGCGGCGCCGGATCACATTTGGCTCGGTGTCTCAGTCGAGCACGCGGGAGCACGGTCCCGGATTGATCATCTCCGCCAGGCACCGGCCGCCGTCCGCTTCCTGTCTGTGGAACCTCTGATCGGCCCCACTGGTCCTCTCGATCTCGAGGGGATTCACTGGGTCATCGTCGGGGGGGAAAGCGGCCCTGGCTGCCGCCCGATGGAGGCCGATTGGGTCCGGGAAGTTCGCGACGAGTGTGTTCGCCAGGGCGTCGCCTTCTTCTTCAAGCAGTGGGGTGGCATCCGTCCGAAGTCGGGTGGCCGCACTCTTGACGACCGACTCTGGAACGAAATGCCGCGAGCAGCATAGCTCGCAGTCACGGATGCAACTTGGGATAGTGTCGACGGCGCCAGCATTCGATTTCCGCACGCTCGTCGGCATCAATGTCATAAAGTTGGTAGACCACGGCATCGATTTCGGCAGCCTTCGCGCGAAAGTCGTATGCGGGATTTTTCTGTTGCTGGGCAACGATCTCGTCGACGAGGTCAGAAATCTTCTTCGCCTCGGAAGGATCAGGCATCACGATCGGCAGATCGTCGATCTGGCTGTCCACGCCGTGATTGATGAAGCTCTTGGCGAAATAGCGCAGCAGCGATGAGGAGAGGATACCGAGGAGCACCCGGCGGTCTAGGACATCACACAGGATAACCGAACCCTTCTGGTCGAATACTCCGCCGTGGCTGAGACGATAGGTCGGCGAGTAGATCCCGGTGTTGGAGAAGCTGATGCCGGTGCTGAAATACGATTCCGAGTTCTGGAACCGCGCACCTTTCAGCGTTTTCATCTCGCTTACCGCGTTCTCGGACCAGTCCACGTAGAACTCCACCGGCCTCCAGTATTCGGCCAGCAGTCCGTTTTCGATGTCTGCCGCGCCTGACTTGTCGAGGGGAACCCAGTAACGATCAGCAGTTGGGTCGTTTACCTGGATTCCCTGCGCTTTCTCTATATCGGTGAGGCCTGCAAGCGCCTTCCCATCGACAACGCGGCCTAGATCGACATCCTGATAGCCGCCAGCTGCCGCACCACCGGTTGCACCTGGCGCTACGCGATAGAACCGAGTGTTCGCCCCTGACTGAAGCCCGATCTTCACGCTAGCGATCTTGCCCAAGCGAACGACCGCTCTCGTCCTTATGGTCTGCGCCCTGACGGAGAGCGTCTGTCCCTTCCCGTGAGGAAGGCTTAGATCGATGGGCACCATCGTCATGTCGGCCATGAAGTCGTAGAGTGAGGGCCTGCCCTCGAAAATCGGTTTGTTGCGATAAGACGGGATGACGCCCTGCCGTACCTTGTACCGCTTGGCGATTTCGTCTTCGAAAGGCCATGCTTTATGGGCATCGGGGTCGGCCAGGATCGCTTCATATGCGCGAGCGAGTTCCGATCCATTGGTCTTGGGGTGGAAGCGCCAGAAATCGTAGAACTGGTAGTAGTTCTGCTCCCGGGCCTTCGGATCGTCACACCGCTCCAATTCGAGGATCACCGGAAAGGTGTCGATCCCAGGGAAGGTGGCCCGGTGCAGTTTTATCACCCTGATGATCTTGGATCGGGAGAGGATGGTCTCTCTCAGCTTCCTGTGACTCCCAATGGTCAGGAAAGACGAACTGACTATGAAGATGACCCTTTTCCCCTCGGGCAGCCTCGCCAGTGCGTTCGCAATGAAATAACCGTAGCTGTCCTTGCTCTGCAAATCGTAGATCGCATCGTAGCCCGGCCCTTTGAGTACTTTCACACCATAGGGCGGGTTGCCGATGATCAGATCGGGATCGATCGCACGTTGAGCGCTTTCCTTCAGATTCTTGGCGGATGCCAGATCGGACGTTTTATGGATGTCGAAGCCCACGTTCGGATCGACGGTGATCGGATCAAGCGAATTCTGCGTATCGACCGAAAGGTCGGCCCGCCATACCTGTCGGCCAGACCCTTCGCCTCCCGGTGCTACGTTGTCTTTCAAGTGCTCAAGGAAGGTCGACAGCAACGTGAGCTGGACGGCGAACGGGTCGATGTCACGACCGTAGACGTGGGTAAGCGCCTCGGCATGCGCGAGTTGGGGATCCTCAACGAATGAAGCGGCCTTGCGCTCTTCCATCACCTCGTCGACGTATCGACGGTAGATTTCCCGGAAGAAGTGCCCGGATCCGCATGCAGGTTCGACGATCTTGTGGCCGCGGAACTTTCCCAGCGCGAGCCTTCCCAACTGGACCATGAAACGCATTGTCACGTCAGGGGTGTAGACCGCCCCCAACTCAGAACGGATTTCATCACCGATCAGCTTCTCGTAGAGATCGCCGATCACGTTGCTGCGCTTGGAAGCCGAGCCATAGATAATCGCAGTTCGGATATCGATCGAAATCAGTTTTTCATGGATGATTTCGAGGGTCGCATCGGAGGGCATGAACCTGTCATAGTCACGCGCCTGGAATAGCTGACCATATCGGCTCATGTTGACTGAGAAGCCGTAGCGGAAAATGTCCGCCCACGACACGTTGGCAATGTCCATGCCGAGCTTTCGGTAGAAGGCCTTCGAGCGGGCGAAGACCTTGAGAGCGATCGCTGTATCCTCAGCGTTCAAACCGTTCAGAACCTTATATCCGAAGAGGCCGCCGATCTGGTCGTATTCGCGATGAGGGAAAAGCGTGTGTATTACCCTCTGGCTGTCGCTCCCACGCGCCAGGTCCTCGATCAGCTTGATGAAAAGCACCTTGATCGTGAAGTGCAGTGCTACACCCTCGATCGCCTGCCGTATCGCTTCCTGAGTTCTTGCTGCTTCTGTACTTCCCTTGGCGGTCTCGCCCAGAAAGGTCCGGCGAGCTTGAATGATCCGCTCGAGATGGTCGCCGAACGAATGCTGCTTGAGATCGAACTTTGACGTCGCCGGATCGCGGAACAAGGCGGCAATATCACTGGCAATAGCAGTCTTGAACGACTTAAGCAGCCTTAGAAGATCGGCCTCGGTAAGCATTTGGCGGACTTCGCCGGGGACTTCGGCGATGATCTGCTTCCATTCCACGACCGGAATGTCGTTGTATATCGGCCTTCCATCGATCGGATTTATGGTCGTCGAGATCTGGAGGAAGCGATGCTCCCGTCCGTTCGAAACGACGAGAAACGGGACGGGGCGGTCAAAGAAATCGGAAGTAGCATAGCTCCGCGCTTGGGCCACGTCGTCGTCCGTCAGATCATGCCTGTAGCGCTTCCCCTCCATCACGACGTAGGGATAACCGCCGGAGAGATAGAGCCCGTCGTATCGCCCATGTCCCCCGTCGCCATTCGGTAGGGTGTGCTGGGCTTGGTAGTCCAGGCTGGAGGCGTCCGGGAAGTGGTGCTGCGATGCGAGCCAGGGCAGGATCAGCTTATCGACCGTGTCCTGCTCGGTGTAATCTTCGAACTTCGGGTTCAACTGGCTAGGCACCAGGAGTCTCCTTCTTCGCCAGTAACTGTGCGCCGCCCATGCCAGCGGCATCCTCGATCGATCCGGGTATATGTATCCATTCGGCATCCAGAGCCTTTAGGCACTGCATCAGGAAGACAGCCGTGAACCGCCCGCGAGCCACCTTGTTGCGCAAGTTCACCTCGTTGTCGTGCACGCCGATGGTTTCGAGCCGTTCGGCAAGAACAGCGTAGGACACGCCCCGCTGCATCATCGCGGCACGCAGAACGTTTTTGGCGAGGTCTTCCCAGATTTTCTCGTCCGTCGGCATCGTGACTCAACTCCAGATTCACTACCTTCTAGGACCGGCACAACCGACGGCAAAGCCTTCTGCCAGTGATTCTGGCGGCAGATACATCCATATGTGATTATACATACCTAGACCGGATGGGTCAGATTGGCATATATGATGGTATAAACCATCAATATCCATGGTGCAGGATTTCTTTGCTTCTCCCCAGTTACGTCTGCTTTGCCCCTATTGCGTCCGGAATCCCACTGTCCATTCCGCTCCCGAAGCGGTCCTATGCGATGGGCGCGGCGAACGGCATGAATGGCGCCGAGTCCTGCCTACCCGGTTCCTGAGGGAATAGGCAAAGCTGCCATTCGTAACGATGGACCAGACTGCCTACGCCTACACAGCCGTCCTTCGCGACCACATGACAGTTCATCGTTATCTGCCGATCATCCATGCAGGAAATCGGCAATCCCTTTGGTGAGTTGCCGTATTTGCCTCAATAAGAGAAAAATTGCGAGTAGCGTTATTGGCGTGATAGGAGTGAATATGGCCATGCGGGGCGGCTAGATTTAGTGAAAATCGGGGACGGCGAAATTTTGGAAGCAGCAGACATTGCAGAGCAATTTGAGAAGCATCTCAATAGTCCCAAGCAGTCTTGGCTGCTTGGGGCTGGCGTCAGTTACCCGGCAAACATTCCTCTAATGCTTGCCCTCACAAAGCGCGTGCTTCTTCTAGCCCACTCAATTGTGTTCTCTGACGATGCGGAAGCGCGATCCGTGCTGGACTTTATTACAGGGGATTGTGGCGATGCCTCGCACATTGAGCATCACCTTACCCATCTTGGAGATCTGATATCGATCGCAGAGCGTTCGCGAACAGGATGTGTTGAAATTGGCGGCGCGCGCGTCGCCAAGGAGAAGCTGGTCGATGTTCATAGCGCCTTGATCGAATTAATCGCTTCCATCGTCCGCTGGGGTTACCAAGCGGGCTGGAAAAATGAGGATGGGTCGGTCGGTCAAGCGGAACGCGTCGGCGAACCCTCACAGTCAATTGTGGAAATAACTGGGCACAGTCAGTTCGTGAGTGCGATCTATGGCCCCGGGAGGGCCGGTCTAGAGTTCGTTCGCACGCCGGTAGAGTTTTTCACCACCAACTACGATACGCTCCTGGAAGATGCCTTGGCGCTCTCGGGCGTTGAGTTCGCGGACGGCTTCACCGGAGGCGGTGTGGGGTTCTGGAACATGAATCACTATGATCATCGTCCCGGGGTAAGAGCCGTCGTCTCAAAGCTCCACGGATCGATAGACTGGTATCGGCCAAAAGCAGGAAATGCGACTTTGCTCCGTATCAGGCACGGCGACACTTACCCAGCGCATGGTGGTGCGGTGATGATCTATCCACAGGCCACGAAATACATCAACACTCAGCGCGATCCATTCGCCGAACTTTTTCAGCGGTTTAGAAATAGATTATCCCAAGGCAGTGATCATGTGCTCCTGATCTGCGGATATTCTTTTGGGGATGACCACATCAACGCTGAGATCGAAATGGCCATGGAATCGGGCAGGAATCAATTGACGATTGTTGCTTTTGCGGATGAACCAAACGACACATTGCCGCCGACCCTCCAACGCTGGATGACAGCTTCTTGGGCAAATCAGCTGTTTATTGCTAGCCCGAAGGGGCTCTATCAGGGAAGCGAGGGACCCGTTTTCCCAGGCGCGACTGGAAAGCGCGACTGGTGGACGTTCGGGGGCGCATCCAAGCTGTTCAGCGAAGGTCTGCCCAATGATATTCAAGAGGCGATGGCATGATGGCGTTCTCGCTAGACGCCGATCTTGAAATCGGCACGGTTTTTGAAGTCGCGGGGAACGCGATAAAGGTTACCCTCAAACGCGATATTACCGAACTTACACGGAGCCACAGCGGACGCGTCTACGACGTTGGACAGATTGGTAGTATCATCAAAATGCACCTCGGGCGGAGAATTATTTTCGCCACGGTCAAGCTGCTCAGACTCCAGTCAGACGAGGAGACCGCCTCACTCGCGCTGCAAGGCAAAGCCGCCGATCAGGACCGTCGAGTTATCGAAGCGGATCTTCTAGGAGAGGCTTGGTTTAACTCCGCAGACAAGAAGTTAAATTTTAAGCGGGGTGTTTCGACCTACCCCTTGCCCCTGCAAGCGGTCCATCTGATAACGAAGGACGAGACTGAGCAGCTTTTCATTAGCGCTGAAAAATCCGCCGAAGATGGGGCGGACCGCCATGTCCCGATCGGCAATTATGTCGGTGCGACCCGCGTACCTTGCAGAGCCAACATGGACCGCCTCTTCGGCCACCACTGCGCAGTCCTCGGTTCAACGGGCGCGGGCAAATCGAGCGCTGTAGCTGCAGTTCTGCATTCGGTTCTTGAACACGAATGTCATCCCGATAAGGGCACCAGGCCCTGTATCATCTTAGTCGATCCTCATGGGGAATACGCTTCCGCGTTCCATGGTAAGGCGAAGGTTTATCGCGCTTATGACGCGCTGGGTCAGAATGCCGAGGGAGCCGAAACGCTGAAACTGCCGTATTGGCTGATGTCGAGCGATGAGCTCCGATCCTTGGTTATCGGCAAGACTGAGTTCGAGGCCACGTCCCAGGCCAACACAGTCTATAAGGCCTTAGCGCACGCCAGAATGGTGGGTGCTGGCATCGCTCGGACGGCACTCGGGGATATCCCTGCCGACTTGCCCGCCGGTCAGCACCCGGAGCAGCCGATGCCGATGCCGGGAGTCGGGGAGGACAAAATTGTCTCCTTCGACCGTGACAAGCCTCGTCCCTTCAAGCTTGCTGAATTTCATGCTCACATTGTTGGTCGGCAGGCAAAACGACCGCAAGGTGGAGGCTGGGGCGATGTTACGGCTTCTGACTTCCAAAAGGACTATGCGTCTATCCTGAATAAGTTTCGCGTTCTCACGACTGACCCGCGTGTTCGTTTCCTCATGGAAGAACATAGCGAAGCGGCACCATCACTGACCGAGGTGTTGGGTCAATTTCTCAATGTCGATGGACAAGCAGAGTCGTGTCTCAAGATCGTGGACATCTCAGGCTTGCCAAATGAAGTGGCAGGTCCTCTCACCGGCGCGATCGCGCGACTTCTATTCCAGTATAAACTTCATCAGACCCGCGAGGAGCGTGAACGCGATCCGGTGCTCTTCGTCTGCGAGGAAGCCCACCGCTATGTGCCAAATCGTGGCGAAGCTCAGTACGAAGTGGCGCAGACTGCCATCCGCCGATTGGCTCGCGAGGGGCGCAAATACGGTCTAGGTCTGATGCTCGTCTCGCAGCGACCATCTGACATCGAGGACACAGTGATCTCGCAATGTAATTCGTGGATAGTGCTACGCCTGGCCAACAGCAGCGACCTAGAGCACGTTTCTCGAATCCTGCCGGACAGTTTGGCGGGCATGACTAGAATACTTTCGTCTCTGCCTCGGCAGGAGGCGCTTTTCGTCGGCGAGGCAGCGGCGATTCCAGCGAGAATTCGGTTGCGTACTCTCAGAAAGGATCAGTTGCCGAATTCCCATGACATTTCATTTGCCGAAGGCTGGTCGTCCGAAGGCACAACCAACGCAATCTTGACGGGGGTGGTCGAGAGAATGACCGCTTGACCACGGCTTGCTGCTACCACGTGATAGCTGCAAAACGGTTGGCCGCTTTGGCGACCCTAACCACCGATTTAGTTTCCTCGTTCAACGTGGTAGTGGTTTGCAGGGGCCACCCTTGCTTGCCTGAACGGAGTGCGGCTTTCTGCTTCTCCCGTCCAAATCCAGACTGTGTCCAGCGCCAACGTCGCTGACGCTCGGCGATGATCCGCTCGATGCCCGCTTTCAAGAAACTGACGACAGAGGGCGAACGACTGGATGAGGGGCGCACAGCCGACATAGATCTCATCTGTCGGGTGATGACGGACCGACCTGGGGGATCATGGAGAGGAGCAGACCGCCCGCCATCGACACCGAGTATCGCTTGATCGCGGGTTGCCGCGCCACATGACGTTTCTACGCCGGGACCGCCCCTCCTACGCTAGCGCGCCGCTCTTCAGGCAACTGTGCGCAAGGTGCATCCGAACGTGTCCCCAAGAACGAGTACGGACCTCTTCTCAGAAGCTCATTTGTTGCATTGCTGCTCGATTCTGCGAGGCGCCGTCGCACTCTGCATTGAAAACAAAAGGATTTCAGAGGGCAGGGCCAGCAGGGCACCTTGGGTGCAGTCGGCAAATGATCAGCAAAACCAACCACCTGCAGCCCGTCCGACGGCGCTGCTTTTATCTCGCCATCCTATTTCCTACCCACCCCAAACGGCCACGGACAATTCATCTGAACGGCACGCGATGCAGCGTAGTTGCAATTACGTGGCGTCGATGTTGCGAGGCGAGCGCAACGATTAAAGTGTACTGAAAGCGGCGTGAGCGCAGGCCGAAAGTAGTCCTACCAGCGCTGATCAGTCCTCTCGATTGCAAGTTCACCGACCCACGGCTTGCAAAGACTACGCGCCTCTCTTGTCGAACCGTCGGTCCATTTCGCCCAGTCGTTTTGCGACAGCAGTACCGGCATGCGTGAATGACATTCCGCAGCAACGCCTGCGCTGTCGGTCATCACCATCGAGTAGACGAGACCCCACTCATCGCTGTTGCGCCAGAGCCCTGCGGCTGCAAACAATTCGCTATCGGGACGACTTAGCCAGGTCCGCGTCTTGCTTCCCGGTGTGCCCTCGGCTTCCGCCCAGGCCGTCAGCGGAATGAGGCAGCGACGCTCCTCGAAGCTGAAGCGCCACATGTAGCTGTCGAGCTTGTCGGTGCGAGCGTTGTTGACCGGCTTCGGTTTGAGCGGCTCGCCGGTGCGCTTGCTTTTGAGCGACAACGGGAAACCCCAGGTCATCTGCGAGAGCTTGCCATCTGCAATCACAGCACCGGGATATCCCGGAAAAACTTCGGTCCCAAAGTTGGCGTTGCCGAGCTGATCGACTGCATTGAACCAGCGCGCGACCTCGTCGTTCGCCTTCGTCATTCGGTAGAGATTGCACATCGCAAAGCGCCTGCCGGGAGCATGTTTTGCTGTCAATCGGAAGCAGGGTGGAAGTTTCGAATTGGCAAATAGTTCCGGTTTTGTTCTAACGCAAAAAATGTTGATTCGACCAAGCGATGATGAACTTAACCATGTGATCGGGGCTGCGCTCGGTAAGGCCGAGACCTACGCGCTCCGCGACGTGCTTTCAGCAACGAGAGCCTTCAACCGGCGCGAAGCGGTCGATACGCTCACGGCAAGGATCGTGGAGGCGCTCGGGCCTTATGAAATTACCCGGGAGGCGGGAGAGGCCGGTTTTGACGACAAAACCCTGCCGCTTTTTCCTGAAACAGAACAGGTGAGTGGGTGTGACGCTCAGCAATCCTAGCGAGGCAAGCCAACCCGGCAATTGTCTAAGAGCCTTTTCCGGCGTCGGCTTTGAGTTTTTCTAATCGCTCAGAACAAACTTCGTGGACGACGCGACCCAGCTCCTCGACCTGCTCACCGAGCCATTCGAGCTCCTCTGGCGTGATACGGTAGTGTTTGCTGTAGCGCGCTTTCACATAGGCTTCCTTGAGCTTCTCGAAGCGCGCGCGGTCGCGCTTCGTTTCGCGCGGCCAGACGTAAGTCAGGCGAGGGTCGATGCGCTCGGCCTGAGTGCGCAGAAAACCGAGGTTGTGAACGTGAGGCGTGTAGAACGTGCAGACCAGGAGCACGCAATGATAGAGCCGCTCAGTGGCTTGGTGCATGTTGAACGCAGCCTCACGTAGGCCACCTTCGCCAACCAGAAATTCTGCTGCTTTCTTGAAGCGGCTGGCGCTCGGGAACCACTCGTCGAAATACTCCTGCGCCATCGCCTGCGCTTGCGGGGGTGTCTTCGGCTTAGGAGTATGCAGCTCGGTGTCGTCCGACTGGTAGAGCGCGACTCCATCCTGCTTCACGTCCATGAAGAAATAACGGCCATGCGCGAGGCCGTCGTTCACCTCTTGGAGAGTATGCACGATGAAATTAACCGGCGTGTGGAGCGTGCCCGTCACGCCGTATTCGCGCATCAGGCGGTCATCGAGCTTTGCCCAATATTTCACTCTGTCGGTGAGCCGCTTGTCATTGACGATGATGAGCAAATCATAATCCGACTGGTAGCCTTTGGCGGTATGCGGCTCGTCGACCCAGGTGCCGCGTGCGTAGCTTCCGTAAAGGATGACCTTGAGGATACGCCCGGCCTTCTTCCAGTCGTGCTTGGCCAGTGCGAATGCATCTTCGAACTCTTCGAAAATCGACTGCAAAACGCGCTCCAGCTCGCGCTGCTTTTGCGGAGGCAGGTGATCGAGGTCGGTCTTCATCGGTCTATGCCTAGCAAGCTGCTGTGAAGCTTGCACCTATGCATCGCGGCTAATCCTCATCCAAAAAACTCCAGGACGTTTGCTCGCTGATAGTGATTCACCGCGAGCACCGTCCGTCAATACCAAGAATTGGGGAGGGGGCGAGGAGGAGCGCTGTAGGACGTTGGCACCGGATGAATCCGGACGAAATTGGATGGAAATTTCCCCTTCATTCGGGATCACATTCGGATGTGCGGGAATTCGAGCGGGGAGACGAAATCCCGACAAAGCGCGCCTCAAGTACTCTGCGCTACGCCAGAGTTTCCGGGGCTCTTACGCCACTGCACGAGGCCGCTTGATTACGTGGTGATTAAACGGCCCTCGACACCCATTGGGAAGGGGTGTAATATCGGCCTTAAGTCTTTGAAAGGTTTGGTGGACGCACTAGGGCTCGAACCTAGGACCCGCTGATTAAGAGTCAGCGGGCTTTACGAAACCTGCTCGCAAACGCCCGGAAAAGCGAGGGTTTTTTAGACCGGTTAGCAATTTTGGAAGCCGGTTCGCACTCTCGCTGAGGAATGTCGGCGAGGAAAGCCATCAATTCGAGCGGATCCATGATATTCCGAAGAGCCTTTGTGAGCTCCTCGACATCCACGTCAGGCTCTGCGGCCATGCCCTTAACGATTTCCAACGCTTCCTCGATTGTGCCTCGTCCACGCTCGAATCCATTTTCGGTCTCCCGTAGGACAATGGCGATCCGACCAGGCTGACCGAGATACGTGGGTGCGGCGTTGAGTATGACCCATGTGCGCGAGTCGACGACCGTGACCTGTTCCAGCGGCGGGTGGTAGACGACGAAGAAGCCTTGATTGTCTTTGATCGCCAAACCTTCGTCGTCAGGCATGGGCTGCCAATTCACGAGACTCCCTCCTCGATCTTCGCAGCGGCCGCCTCCATCGCCGCTGCCGCCTGAGCCTTCCGCTCACGAGCGGTGGCATACTTCTCGGCCATTTGAACCGATGAATGCCCCGTGATGTCGGAAACGACCGCTAAGGAACACCCAGCCTCGAGGAGGCGCCCTGCAGCCGCATACCTAAGGCCGTGAAAGCTCAGATCCGGAAATCCAAGCCGGTCCAACTCATCTCGAAGATGATCGCTGAAGAGACGCTCCGAATACGGGGTTCCTTTCGGTTGCACCATAAGCCGATCACAATCATCCGGATCGTTCACTGAAACGCGGCGTCGGATCAATTCGACCAGAGGACCGGTAGCCGGCACGTTGACGTAGTTTCCGGTCTTCTCCTGAAACACGCTAACTTCGCCACCGAAGGCGTTAGCCTTGGTCATCAACACGCAGTCGATCAGTCGCTGGCCGGTTGAAAGACCTACGACTACGCCATCGCGAACACGGGGCGATGCCTCACGCAGGACATGCGCGATCTGCGCCTCCGACCAAGGAATGTAGGATTCGACGTCCTTCCTCCTCTGAAGCTTCTTAATCTTCTCGGCAGGGTTTGAGTCCATGTGCTCCTGTTCGACTGCCCACGAGAACATCGCGGCGAGGACGGATTTAAAGAGGTCCCCAGTTCGAAGGCCATTGGTCGGCTTTGGAGGCTTCCGCTTCGAGACCGGCCGACCTGCGGCCAGCGCTGCCTCATCCTCAGCCTTGCGCTTCGCAATGGCCGCTTCACGATCTGCCACAACGCCGGCGATCACTTTCGAGCGCATCTGTCCGACGTTCTTTTTGGAGAGCCTGGCGAAGGGTAGGTCACCGACCATCTCATTCAAGCGACCGATCTCACGCTTGTAGCTCACCTTCGTCGAGGGTTTGAGGCGGTTCCACTCGTCGCTCGCCTGATATTGTTCGGTTAGCCAGCGGATCGATGCTTCGTCTTGGCGCTGCTCCCTTGCTGCCTTTTCCTCAACCGCCTCGGACAAGAGACGAGAATGCTCGCGGTGGAACGCCGGCTGGCCCGGCAGACCCGGAATCCTGACGGCTTTCGGAAGCGTCGGATGACGGAAATACCATAGCTGCGCACCACTCGGTTTCCGAACGACGTAGGTGAACGGAAGGGCCGGAGGCATCGCGTCAGCTCTGCAAGCGCGCTGCGAACGGATCATCATGATCGATCTGACCAGTCGATGACTTCACGCGGAAGCGCCTCTCGATCATCGCGTCCAGATCGTCCTTCAACCAGACGCGGGCGCCACCGTCCTTCTCGCCAGGCGGATATTGGCCGGATTGGACGCGGGACAGGAAGGCGGACTCGGAGACGCCGCAGTAATGAGCGGCTGCATCGACGCGCATCTGACGGGGTGGGAAGGCGAACATGGCGAATTTTACCCCGCCGCCGCGTTCCGACCGCACCGGTCTCGGCCGTCGATCGCCTCGAGCATTCTGATCAGCACCATGCGATCGAACGTCCGAGCTCCTTCGCCAATCCGGATCTCCCTGGAGGAGGGCAGGGCGGCTGGACAAGTCATGGACGCCAGCTGCATGATCGCCGCGGTGATGAGACCGGGTGGTTGAATTGCCAACACTTGTCTGAGGATGAAGGACGCCAATAGAGCAGCGGCCACCGAGCGAGCCCACAGCGGAACCTTGAGACGAAGAGCGGCGATCATGTGAGTAGCCGGATTGACATGCGATCTCGGACATCGTCGGCGATGTAGCCGAACTGATGCAGGCATTTGAGGTGAGCATCGGTCAGGCGGCTCCACTCGCCGCGATCATCTGGTCGACGAACAAGGATCTGCTTGCCTTGGCACCACCAGAGTTCGTCGGCGATCTCTGCGCACCCGTGCAGCCCCCTCCAGCTCTCGCGCAGTCCGAGTGGTATCGGCGTCGGTATGCTCGGATCGTCATTCGGTCGTTCTTCCATTTTCTTTTCCAGATTAGCTCTGGAGGACTGTTCTCCTTTTGATCCTGTCTGCCTTTTTCGAGCCTGTCTATCGGTTTTTTACGCGTCTTCTTCGGACGTTACCGTGACGAGGCCGAGCGCGTTCGCCAGATGCAATGCAGTCGGAAGGGTCGCTACGCGTTTGTCGCCGTCGACTTTGAAGAGCCGGGAAATGTAAGGGCGGCCGTATCCAGTCCGCCTGGCGAGCTCGGCTTGCGTGACAGCCTGTTCATCCATCGCATTTGCGACGAGCCTCATCAGCCGTTCTGCTTCCTTGGCGTGATCATTTTGGCTCATGCTTCTTCTCCCACGAACTCATATCCACGACCCGCGCTTTTATTCAGCAAGCCACGCGAAACGAGCACATCGATGTGCCATGCGCTGGAGCCGGTGGCGCCACCACCTCTATTCTTCGCCAATCCACCCTCCCGGGAATCCTTGCTCAGAAGGTCCTTGAAGCGTTTTGCGAACGCGTCGTTCTCTAGGATGAGCGTCTGGACCGCGTTCGGAGTGATAGGCTTGCCATCCTGAGCGACGCGGTAGCATGCCTGCAGGACCATTTCGTTGACCTCTTCGCGGACCTTCTTGGCCTGCTCGCTTGTTCGGCTGGCATCCGCTCCAGACTGCCCTCCGTCAACGCGAAGCCATTCCTCGTAGGACCGAGGAGTGCCGGCCATCAAGGGAGTGATGTCGATGAATGCTCCGTTCCCTTTGCCACGCGAAGAGAACCAAAACTTCTCTTTGCTCAGCATGCCAGAGTTGGCCTTCGCCACTTGCACGACGATCGAATCGCTATGCTCGATCGGAAGGTCTTTCGTTTCCCACCAATCGTCGCCTTTCAACGTTCCTCGGCTCTTAGAAACACCGCGAGTGAGAGGAACACGAACCTCGATGGTAGCGCGGCCGTTCGTGTTCCACACGAAGCCGCCCGCAAGCCGCAGTTCACGCCCAGCTTCTGGATCGAGCTTGTCCGGCGCAACCGTCTTCGGAGTATGCGCGATCACCATGCAGGCGAAGTCGCCTTGGATGGACTTGCGACCAAAATACCATGTGTAGACTGTCGCTTTGAGGTTGTCAGTCAGTTCCATGCCGCCGGTTGTCGTCGCGCTGTCGATGACAAGCAGAGCATATCGATCAGGATCGTCCGCTGGCAGCTTTGCGTTGTGCGAGTTGATATCGTGGACGAGGCCGCGACCCTTCACGTTCACGCGGAACTCGCCCTCAGGATTGTCGCTGCACAGGTAAGGATCGGCGAAGGGGAACTCATCATCGGACATGCTGAGAGGGCAAAGGAGCCGAATGCGCGAGCGGGTAGTCTTTGCCTCGTCGCTCTGCGGATCCATTCCGAGATCTTTCTCGATGATATCCCAGATGCGCGAATTCAGTTCGTCATACTCGTCCTCGACTGAATAGATCAACGTTCTGCCGCGACATTTGATCTCGAGGCCAGTGCGCGGATCTCCGATGTATTGAGGAGCATTAGGACCAACGGCCGCCACATGAACAGCGACGGTCAGACAGAACAGGGTCTTCTTCGATTCACCCTTTCCATACACCATGGTCATGCCGGTGCCGTAGAGCAGCTTCGCGACCAACAGCCTCTTGGCTTCTGTGACCGGCCTATTCTTAGACTGGCTCGGATCATCGTCCGGACTGCGCCAAACGTGCGCCTGTTCCTCCTGCCCAGCGATAGATTTGAGAAGATTGTGATCGTGGTGGCTCATGGGTGTGGTTCCTGTGTTGTCCCACAATAGTAATATGCAGGTTGCCTACAGGCAACGCCCATATGACGATTTTTAAAAAAAGGTTCAGACCGTTATGGAGAGGCCGGGGAGGGTGGGCATCTCGACCGTGCTTGCAGCTGAACGGCGTGACGCACGGTAGTCCCTCATCGCCGCACGTTCAGCGCGGCGCTGATCCATGAGCTCCTGATTACGCTCGGTCGCGGCCGGGTCTGCCAGTGCATGATCGAGAATCTCGTGCATCGTGATCTGCGACCAGACGTGAGCGATCGCTGCCTCGTGACCGCGCTCCGGAGCCTTATACGGACCGTGTGCGTCGACGAGAGCCAGTGCCGCAGTCATCATTGCAGGCGCTTCGCGCAGATCGATCCCGGAAGCGCTGAACATCTGTTCGAGCACGAGCAGATCGTCCTCGTCGACTGGGTCTAGCTCCTCCTGCGAGAGGACGGTTAAAAGCCAGATGGTCCAACCGGCAGCCTCATCGTCGACATGCGATGCATCGCAGTCCTCAGGGTCAGCGTTCGGCTCCGTGACGAGGTCGAGGAGCGCAACTGCCAGAGTATGCTCGCCGAGTGTCTCGATAGTTCGCGGCGCATTACGAAGTGCCGAGGCAATGCCTATAACACCACCGGTGCCCAGCTCATCGAGAAGCATACGCCAACGCCCACGGGAGATGAGGGTAGCGGCTGCAGAGCCCGTCGGCACGCCTGGCTCGTCTTCCATGCCGTAGAGAGGCTGACCGAGCGAGCGGATACGATCCGCCGTTGCACAGTGCGTCCGGCTCGGTGGGACGTAGAAGGACGACAACAGGCTTTCCGGCTGACGTCCTTTTTGACGATCATCGGCGTCGACGCTTGCAAGATATGCGGCGTAGGCAGCCCGGACCTCTTCCTCGCGATGGGACGGAACCTCGAATGCGCGGATGATTTCGTCCTCGCTGGGTATTGAGGAGGAAGGTGCAGGTGACGCCGAAGCGAGGGTCTCGGATTTGCTCATACACGAATGGTATATGCGCCTATTTTTTTGCGCAAGACACCGGAAGACGATTGTTTCGAGAAATCGCAAAGATTGTGCTGCGAAAAGTCTGACCGGAGTTTGACCGAAATGGAGTCTGACCGGTCATGTCAAACTTGACCGAAGGCGATCAAACTTCATTTGTTCAGCAAAACCGAGAGGTTACGGGCAAAAATCGTCGAAAAAAAGTCTGACCTTGACCGATCAAGCTTCGGCTCGGTCAAACTTTTTTGGCCCGGAGAAATGGCGGATTTCTGCGGGTTTCAGAGAGTTTGACCGTCTGACCGAACCATGTGTGTAAACACACATAGAGGACGGAGCGTCCGCTTCGCTCCCTCCGTCTCTGGTGGTTCTCGATACCTAATTATCCCCGAAGAGTTAGCGAGAGCCTTAGATCTCGTATTTGACGACCGTGGGTGGTGATTAAGGATGCGGATCACTTCACTCGTCACAAAAAATCCTGGTGCAACCTTTGCGGATTTCAGGGCATTAGACCCTAAGCGAGACGGGTAATCCAACCACCCGGTCCCTTAAAACGTAAAAAATCGCTCCGCATTGCGAATCTATCGCTAGGACACCTTGCGCGCTGCAGAAACGTCCTGCTACAATTCACTCATGAGCAAATCTACCCTCGCCTCCGTCGATGCCCGTGCCGCCCTCCGGGGCCTGTCGAAAGTCGGCGAGGCGACGGCCTACGGGACCGCCCGAGGCCTCAACGACGTGGCCTTCCAAGCGATGCGCTTCGAGCGCGGCAACATGCAGAAGCGCCTCGATCGTCCAAGCCGCTTCACCATCAGCGGGACGCAGGTGGAACGCGCAACCAAGCACCAAGCCGTGCCCGAGGCTTCCGTCTTCATCGAGGACAAGCGAGCTAAATACCTCGCCGCACAGGAAGAGGGTGGGACCGAGACGCGTGGCACGATCGGCGCCTCGCGTGGATCCGGCAGCAACGCGATCGTGATCCCCGTCGCGAGGGAGATGGAGAACGCGCTCGGTAGTGCCGGCCGCAACGCCGTCCGTCGCGCCTTGAGGCTTCCGCGAACGTTCCTCATGCGCATGAAGAACCAGCGCTTCGGCGGCGTTTTCCAGCGAGTTGGACCGAAGCGCATGCCGATCAAAGCACTGCTGATCTTCTCCGAGGAGGCCCAATTCGAGCCCGATCTCCACTTCGTCGACGATGTAAGTGATTTCGCTCGGCCTCGGGTGAGCGGCGCAGTTCTGAAGCATCTCGAGCGCTCATTGCGCCGGGCGGTGCGCTCGTGAACTGCTCCGACGAACTCTCAATCGACGAGCGCGTTGCTCGCGCGGCCATCGCGGCACTCTTCCAGCGTGAGCCGGAAATCATTCATGTCCAGACGCTCAATGATGGGTTGGTGCTGGCATCCTATCAGGCCGACGATCGGCTTTTTGCCTATCACGTGTGCCTTGATGGAGATCGCGTGATCTGGCGTATTCCCATTTTGCTTCCATCTGGCGAGCCTGGACGCTGGCGGGATCATCCTCTCGATCAGCGAACGACGTTCCGGATGGACGGGAATAAGGTCGTCGTAACCGTGGCGGAATCAGTCCAGCAAACAGACGACGCCCCGGCCCACCATGACCGGGGCGTCTTCGCTTACGCTGGCCAGTTCCTCCAAGCCCGGGCGATCTCCGGACCACCAGCGTCGGAGGCGAAGGGACGGACGAAGCTACCGTAACCATCGCGGCCGAGCTCCCGAGCAGGGGCGATCAGGTGGACATGGCTCGGACGGCGGACGCCGGACTTCGAGGGAGTGTGCAAAACAGCGATGCAGCCCATGGAACGCTTCCCGGCGAATTCCACCGCGGCGAACCGAACGATGCGCGGCCACTCACGCAGCACTTGATCATGGCGATGGATCGCGATCTTCGCGACGCATGCGAGATCCTTGATGCTCGGGAATGCCTCGGCCTCGTAACGCTCGACCAGGCGGCGCGGATCGAGGAGGTCCGAGGGAGCATCTTCCGGCAGGAGCACTGTCGACACGGCGCCGTGCTGCCAGTCTGCAGAGTTCACGCCGGGGCCGCGACCGAACGTCAGCTTACGCCAGGTGAAGTCGACGAGGTTGTTGTCGACCGGGCCCAGCCGTCGGCGCAGCACTCCCCATGAGACGCCATGGCCGGCGTCGCTTGTCACCATGGGCTGGCCTGGCGCGGCACCGATCGGCCCAGTCCAGTGATCTTTCCATCTCGTTTTCGTGTTCATGTGTATTCTCCGAGGCTCGGCCGACCGCGCGCAGGCCTGCCTCCATTTTCATCTCTTCTCGCACGGCAATCCGCCGAGCGACCTTCACCTCCTCGCGTCCACGCGATATCACCGATTGGTGGAGACCATTCATGATCTAAGACGGCGGGCACCGCTTCACTTCTGGAACCGAGCCCAAAACGCTCGAGCATGTGCCTACGCCCTTTGGCGAATGATCGATGATCCGCCGGACGTTTCCTCAATCAACCACGATGGGTCAGCGTCGAATGCGATGAGCGAGGGGTTCGATCGCGAAAGCAGTTTCGCGATGGAGAGCATCTTGAAAGCGGCAGTTGCCGCACAACGCGAGGCCGATGGAAACAAGGAGCCACCGCCAACGAGGCATGATGTCGGCGAGCTATGGAGCTTGGCTCAGTTGCCGAAGCCGGATGAGGAGGATCGAACTCGGCTGATGCTTCTGACGGAGATGCTCTACTGGTCGGCGCGATATGCAGCGCCACTTCCGGGAAGGAAGGCTGAGGATCGCATGGACGCGATCTCCGAAAGAGCGAGACGGCGGAAGCGTAAGGACGGCGGGATGTTCGTCGCGCTCGCACCATGGACGTGGGATCACTTCGAGCGGATGTATCAGGTCGCGCATGAAGCCTGCTTCGAGGCGTTGGATCGACGGCCGGGCGGACGAAGGTGGGCCGAGGATATCGAGAGCAGATCAGATCGTTGACGAGGCCTTATGGTCCGCTATCGTCCCGCAGGATGGCTAATTTCCTATACGCCAGCGTAGATTGAAACGGGCAATGTGATGAGGGTGGCAATTTTGGTCGTAGGCTTTCTCGCCATGCTGAGCGCCTGCTCTAACCATGATGAGATCAAGGAGGATGCAGAAGCTGCGTTGTCCAAGAATTTGGAAGATCCATGGTCTTTAAAGACGCGCGCAGTCAGAGCGATGGATCGTAAAACAGACGAAGGAGCAGTTACGATTGTCTGCGGTGAGTTCGCCACTAAGGACGCCAAAGGCCGCTACGCTGGATACAAACCATTCGCTTACACTGACAGAACCGAGACCGGGAAGGGATCCGAAATCTATGTGGCCGGTGGATTGAACGAGGAAGGTGAGGTCATCCAACTTGGACGCATTCATCGGCTTTGCGAAGGTGAGGGAACTGAGGGCTGATACCACATATAGTGCGAGCGGGTCCTTCTGAGGGGTTTTGTCACAACATGCGGTGGGTTTCCATCGGGCTCGATCTTTTTATTAAATTGCCCTGTAATATAAAATAATACACTTCAGCCTATCTCTCCGCGAAAACTTTTGCTCTGTTTGCCGTGGCGTTGAGCTGATCAAACGGACGGTCTAACATAAATGTTGCGCGTTCCAGGGCTGGCTTGTCCTTTCGATCTTCAAATGATTCGGCTTGGGGGCGCAGAGTGCCCTTGCTTCAGCGGGCTCGGCGTTCGTCTAAATGTCGTAGTCCTCGCGGCGCAGAAGCACCGGCATTCGACTATGGACACATGCAGCGGCTCCGGCCGCATCGGTCATGACCATCGAAAAGCACTCACCCCATTCCGCACTGTCGCGCCAGATCCCAGCGACCGCGAAGAGCTCCGCATCGCCGACATCGACGCGCCGGAACTGAACGGGGCATGTGAGTATGAGCGAAAGCTTGCCTTGCGGGCTAGAAACAGGCTCGTGGAGCTACTGAACTCTGGTGCCGTTGAGATCACCCGCATGGGGCTAGATCCCTACGGACGCACCCTCGCAACCCTGCATCGCTCTGGACGCTCTATCGGCGATCAGCTTGTCTCTGAGGGGCTTGCTCGCACTTGGAGCGAACGACGCGAGCCATGGTGCTCCGATGCCTGAAGGTGGCGACCGCAGGCTGGGCGTGCGGATCGAGTTCGCGATCCTGCTAGTCTTGCATTTGATCGCCGGCGGTCTCGTGCTGGGATGGTTGCTTGCATGACGATCAGCCGAGAGCAGGAGATTTGGGCAATGGCGCTCTGGGTCGATCGAGAGCACGGCGAAGAGGCCGAGCAGTTCATCGCTGGGAAGGTCCTGCACTTCGAGGAGCAGGGTGACCATGGAGGCAGGGAGCTCTGGTTGCAGGTGGCTCGGCGGTATGTCGACCTGAGGGACGCGCTCACCGCCGAGCCTAACTGAAGTCACCAGCGGGAGATGTTCAAGCGCCGCGTCCGGTGTCGCGGCGCGTCAGCCCAGATGGAGACAGTCCGATATTGGCCAAAACCGGCCGGTCGGCAAGGCGCCCCAATCCCGGTCATTCAACCATTTCGACATGATCCCAAAAGTTGCCGTTCATTCATGGAGCCGCCGATGGTGCTATTGCGCCCGATATTCGACAACTCTACCGTTCGAATAACTCCAAGAGATGTCATCCTCTTTAGCTAATCGCGCAGTTCATATGAGCTGCGGGGGCTCAATGCATCTTCGGTGCCTGGTTATTTAATGGGGGTTTCGACATTAGATAGGTTTTCGCCCACTCCTTCCCCCTTTTATCGACATTCGATCTGAGCCGGTCTGCATTGACATTCCAGTGCAAAGATTTCGGTCCGTCGTTTAGTTGGTCGCGCCATTCATCAGCCTCAACAAATAAGCGTCTGTCGACGCTTTCTGCAAAGAGTTCGAACGCGGAGAAGGCCGATTCGGGAACAGTTGCATTGAAGAATTCATCACGCCAATGTCTCGAATACAATGCGGTGCGATAATTCGATTTGCTCGCTTGATGAACCTGTTCCAACCAGCCTGCCGTAGGTGGATCGGCCAACTCGCCGCTCCAAAGAGCCTCTGCCAAGGAGCCCGGTGCTAGGAAGCCAGCTAGGGTCACCGCCCTCGCCGTGGTCGCAGCGCTTGGACCACCCAAGTCTTTCCGGATTCGCGACAATAACCATTCCGTGTGCCCATGCACTTGCAGATTGATGGCAAAGTCGGCAAGCTTCTGATCATTATTGGCTTCGTCTAAAGCGAAATCGCGCAACCTTTGGGTGCCTGGGCCATCGATTGTCGCCGCCAACCGGTAAAGGTCTCCGAACCGCATGGCACCTCGTTTTTCGGGGGCAATAGCGTCGCCCAGCAACCTTGCGAATGTTCCCGGTTCGATTTTGTCGTAGGCCTGCAGACAATCTATAAGCGGAAATTCCTCGCCAAAACCGAAATGCGTTGCGATGTCCCGCTTCGTATTGACAAAAGGAGCCATCCACTTGCGAAATTCCGATTCATACTTTGTGATTAACTGGTCCCATCCTCTCTCGACTAGGAACAACCCATGTGGATAAGAGCGACTCTTCGCCGTGATTAGTTCAGATAGCTCGTCGCGCACATGGTTGGCGAAAGCATTGAGGTATTCGGACGTGTCGGGATACTCATCGGAGAGATACCCAAGGTAATCGGGATGAACCCGGTCCGAAATCTCTGCGGATGGCGCATAGGACGAACAACATAACGCCAAGGTGCCATTTGCCTGTTCTTCTCTGCTATCTGCTTCCGCATAATGCCAGCCTGATATCGCGACTTCATCGGCAAGAAGCACATCCTGACTTTGCGCGATTAATGCGAAGACCTCGGATTGGACGTTCGTATTGCCATGGCCGATCAACGATGCGAGCGGCTGCCAACCGACAGGCATGCCGCGAAGATCCACTGCGGACAGATATCGCAGCCAGAACCGGATTACATCTTCAGGCTTCGTGGCATTTAGAAAACCGGACAGCTTCTCGAAATCTTCATCGATCGGAGGGGTGAACAATCGGCTGGTCCACGTTGGGAAGGTGAAGTCGACCGGAAACCGTTCGAGCAACAAAATTTGCTCGCTGGCTGACATGCCCTTCATCGCGACGAGAGCCCCCTCAAGGTCATGACCTGAAAGATGACCTTTGCCTTCGTAGAATCTGCGCCAATTTGTAATCTCGCGTTCTTCCAGCAACAATAAAGCTGACGTGATCCCGCGGGTGAGAGGTCGCCCGAAGACCGGTCGACTTTCCCTGTCCTCAGGTAGAATCTGCGCGTCGACCGGATTTTCGTCTTGGGCAATCCATCCGTGACGGATCCTTATCAGACGCGCCATTTCGCCAGGCGCCCAGCGGACCAATTGCGTTGAGGCCGCTGACACACCGCCATCTTCGTGCGACTGCAACGCCCGAGCCTGCCCCACCGATACGCGGCGTGCAAGTGACGCCAGACGCTCAGCCATGCCATCCGGAAGGTCAACCTTAGGATCCAGTGGATCCGCCTGTAGGAACATCGCGGCATCGAGCGGAGAATCACGAAAGCGTTGGTTGTCGGGAACCGGGCCCCACACAACCGGGTCTATTTCCTTAGGCCCCGGAGGGGCCTCGCCGTCCTCGCCTATAAGACCCCAGCAAGCAGCGGTAGCCGTCGCTTCAACAAGGGTTTTGCCTGCCGCTTTCGACAATTCATCGGCCTCGCCGAGTAACTCTGCGGCCCTGTTCAGAATTAGACGCAATGCGTCGTTGCCATCCCCTTCGAATTCCTCATCCGCGAACCACCTCAGGTTCCACGCCATCGCCTTAAACTGCCGCTCGCCGTTCATGATGGCGCGCGTGATCGCCCACGCAGTGTAGACATCGATCAATGGAGCGCGTGGTAACCACGACAGGAGTTCAGCTGCACGGTAGCAGCCCCAAGCTTGGCCGTCCGGTTGCACTTCGACCAGATTTAGCCTGTATTTTCCATCCAGACCGATCCGCTTACATTCTGCGGCGTTGCCTTCGGTCAGGTTGCGGCGTTCACGAGCCGTGTCGTCATCAGTGACTTTCCCAATCACTTCACCCTGCAAGGGGTCCAGCCAGTATCGCGAAAACCAAACGAGCAATTTTGCAGTCAGAGGTCCGGATACTTCAGGCCATTTGAATGCATTCGCGAAGCCTTTGCAAAGGACCTCATCAATGCGGAAATGCCGGTCCGACCCGAACCAGCAAGTTTCGGCCAGTTCGATCACCAATTCCGGATCGCAACCGATCACTCTCCAGAAGGATTGAAAGTCGGAACCGGAAAAGTTTTGCGATGTTAGCCACTGTTCGAGCAGAACCCTGCGCTCGATGCGACCAGCGGCGGGATCGAGCAGTGCAAATGTAACGGCGTGCCGCAGAATGGCTACCCCAATATCGAGAGCGCCCATTGGCTCGAAACGCTCAGCGAGCACTTGCTCTATGCCTTGAACACCGTCGGCCTTCTTCACCTCATCTAAAAGGGAAAGCGCCAGAGCGGCAGGTGCACGTTTAGGGTCCAGTATGAAGTGATCACCGGTTTCCGCTGGAACAAGCCAATCACCATCAATCAATTCGCCGAGGACGTGAAGCACGTCCTTCGGAGCCTTGCCGACTGGTTCGGCAATCCGCTGGAGCAAATTGCTTCGGCCGATGGCCGAGTCTTCTATCACCGCTTTGGTGTTCGATCCCAGCTCGGAAATAAATTCAAAAAACCGATCGTTAGTCATCGACTTGCGAGCTGCCGGACGTCGGTAGCGCCAATCTTCATAGATCAAACGCTCCGGCGTGATGTCGCCGCTCTCACTTAATTGCTGGCGCCGCTCAATAGCTAGGACCGATAGTCTAGGGCGCTTCAGAAGCGGAATCACTGCCTTGTCGAATTGATCTCTGGTCAAGCCATGCAAACTGAGGAGCTCATCGACTTCCGGATCGCTAAAATCTATTACTGGGATGTTGCTCACTGGCTCGGGCAAGCCCGGCAGCGCTGCCAGATTTCGATTCCAATGGTCTGGCCGGCAGGTCATCATTAGCCGCACCTTGCCCCGCCATTGAGGCGTAAGAAGCGAGAGTGCGAGATCATCCCAATCGTCTTTCGCCCAGTTCTGGTCTAGGCCGTCGATGATAAGAAGTATGCGGGAACGCGTATCATCACATGATGACCACCGCTTAATTCGCTTCCTCCAAAACTCCGCGTCGCGCACTTCGGAAACACGAGCTAATGCATCAGCCACGACCCCCGGACCGTCGATGTTATTGATGTCCCTCGCGGGAACGACCAGGGTCAGCGGAGCATCTTCGCGACCCGATAGGTCGTCCAGCCACCACGAGAGGGCAGCCCAAGTCTTTCCGGTCCCCTCTGTCCCAAGAAGGACCAATGGCTCATAGCTGTCGCTTTTCCACCAACCATCGATCCTTTCGCTCACGTCAGCACGTCGTATCCGCTTGACGCTCGGTTCTTCTATCGCTGCATGACTGTTAAATTCGCTCAGGGCCGCATATTTATCGGACATGCTGCTTACGAGGTGCGCTTGAGCGCGAGCCCGCGCCGAACCAAGGCCGATGTCGGCTTGAGTAAGCTGCGCTAGCAGGCGTTCGGCCTCCAGCGGATAGGACTGCTCTTTGCGCAAACTGTCTAATTCGGCCAGCACAGCTGCATTATCGCCGAAATGATGGCGGGCAGTCTTCGGAGCGCCCGCGATGATCAGTGCGATTTCCGGATATTTCGCGCCGGCTGGCCAGTCCAAAACTTGGACACCCACACCATACTCTTCGCCGATCTGCTCGAGAGCCAAAGCATCATTGCGCGCCAACTCCCTAGTCGTCGCCAACAGCCACAAATCCATCGAGGGGTAGGAACGCACCGCGTCGAGAAGTTTGGCCTTCAATTCATCCAGTTTTAGCGGAGTTGTCGTCCTGTAACGTTTGCCCTCGAAACCGACAATCAGCCTATTAACAATCGGCTTGCTCAAACCATCGACACCGCCTTGGGGACCCGACTTCATCAGGCCAAACGATTGGTTTGTCAGTTCGGATAGCGCATCGGCAACCACGCCCTCGAAACCATTCGACCCCGCCGCTTTCATCGCGAGGAGAGCTTTCTGTAATTCATTCATCTTTCGAAGATTATCCCTCGATTTGCACTGCGCGCGGCGCGTCATTGTTCGATCCGCAGACTGACTGTAGATTCCGTGATTCAGATGGCAATCACCAGAGACAATCACTTCGTTCCGCAATGGCATCAACGGAGCTTCCTTGAACCCGGTCGCTCGACCCTTGCATATCTCGATATGACGCCGCCCACCAACGTCCTCGCGGATGGGCGCGTCATAGAAGAGCGGTCGCTATTCGATGCGCCCACGAAGCGCTGCTTCTTTCAGACCGACCTCTATTCCACATTCTTCGCCACGGAGGTGAACGACGAGATTGAGCGGAAGCTATTCGGTGATATCGACACACGCGGATCGCAAGCCGTTAGGGCCTTCGCGGGAACCGACATCAATGCTTGGCACGAGCATTTCGATACATTCTTCGAATACATCGACATCCAGAAACTGCGGACACCAAAAGGGCTGGCTTGGCTCCAGGCGCAGTATCCGGCGCTCCACCAGAACGAGCTAATGATGGAGATGCAGGGCATTCGCATGCTCCACGCCACAATCTGGGCCGAGAGCGTGCGTGAGATCGTGTCTGCCGAGGATGCTGGCGTGAAGTTCATCCTGACCGACCATCCGGTAACGATCTACAACCACGCACTGCCTCCCGAAGCGCCGCAGTGTGCCTTCCCTCATGATCCGGGGATCGCGCTGAAGGCGTCGCAGACCCTTTTTCCACTCAGCAGGGATCACTGCCTCATCCTGACTAATCTCGAATATGCCGAGAATCCTTCGGTTCCGCCGCTGGAGAAGCGAACCTTCGCGCGCAACTTCCGCCAGTCGATAGTGCGAAAAAACCAAATGGTCCGCACGCGCCGGCTCACCGACCTAGAAGTCTCGCGTATAAACCGAGTGCTAAAGGCGCGAGCAAAGCGTCACATCGCCGCCGGGAGGCGTGAATGGTTGTGTCCTGAACAGCACGCCGTCGGACCATGGGCCGACCTGGCCGCGACGCTGTTACCGCCACATGACGAGCTTTGGCATTTTGGCGGTGAGACCTATGTGGGGTTCAAGGATGGCAGCGTCCGTTACCAAGATGCTTTCGGCCGGACCCAAAAGGAACGCGAAGACCTTAAGAAATTCCAACCGACGAAGGAGCTGGCGCCGGGTGCGCTCTGCGGCTGCGGGTCAGGAAAACCCTACGGGATCTGTTGCAAGTCCAAGCCACTAGCGCTGCGGCCAAGCTGGACCGAGCGGAGCATCCGTGAGCGAAATCTCGTGCTTCATCGTGGGATTCTCTCGATCCTGGGCCTCGACGCAGGCAAGGGCTGGACAGCGGTCAGGCGAGAGTTGACGGATGACCAGATCAAAGAGGTCTACTTTCTCTACGAAACGCTGTGGCCTCTCGAAACCGATCTGCTCTCACTCCTGCCGAAGCCCGACGGAAGGCCGCGCGCAGTCTACACCGGATCGCTACATCCGCAGTCGATCGTCGAGTTCGCCCTCGGCGCGTCACTCTATTTCGGAGAGCTGATCGTCGAGACACCGTTCGTTCACTCCGGCACCATCGCCGAGAAATTCCGGCCGACCGAACATCCGCGCAGCTATCATCTTGAATTTTTGAAAGCGGTAGCCTTCTTCCTCAACGTCATGCCCTTGGTAGAATCTGGATTAATCAACCTGATACCGGACCCGTGGACTTTCGACTACCATCTGCGCCGTGAAACTTTGGCGATGGCGGAGGTCCGTTCCGCAAGGATCGATACCAGCCTTCGCGGGGAGCAGCGACTGAAGGAGTTGGTGCGCGTCGATTCTATGCGTGACGTGCTGATGTGGCCCCGTGACGCGCAAGAAGCCCAGATTCGTGCAAACTTTCCCGATCTGGATGCAGCTGGCATCGCGGAAATATGGTCCGAGCTGGAGCGGCTGAAAGAGGAGGACCCGCTGACGGCCCTACAGGACGGCATCTTCGATGGCGGTAAGGAAGGTGGCCAGATGCGCCTGATGCGGATGGGGCCGAACTTCGAAATCGCCATGTATCTAGCGCAGGCGACCGGGGCCAATATCGTGACTGATAGCGCCTTCCGCTGGCAGGAGATCATCCGTGCTGCGCGACCGAGGCTGGGAGCGCCTCCCGCCCGATTCAGGCAGCTTGCCGGAAACATCACCGAAGCTAATTTTCTGTTTCCCAACGATCCCGACTGCATTGTCGAGATGGCGAAAGAAGGTGTGTTGGCAGGCTATCCCTCGCTGTTCGGCGAAGTGTTTCGATATCTGGCTGGTGTGGCCGAGCGCGGTCCGAAGCCGAATTTCGAGGCGGGGCTGGCTTCCCGGTTCGCCCGCACACATCGAGCGGCTCAGAAGGACCTTCGAAGGCGAAGGGCAATTGGAAATGAAGGCAGGATTTCCTGCGTCTTCGCGCCGACAGGTATTCAGGACAATACGATTAATCGACTGCTACTTATGTCGAGTTCGGAGCACCACCTGCCAATGGTGCCCATGGCCTTCTACATCCAGCGACCGTCTTCATGAACGAGATTGTCCGTCATCGGAACAATTGACAAGGTAATGCCTTGTATTTCTCCGAGATAACGCCTGAATCTTTTGGGTCACCGCTTCTCTCGGAAAAAGTCCGCTTCTCGCCAACAGCCACCCGAAAGCTGCCATTCCGCTATCGGCCCAAAAGTTGACCTCTACCTGCCATCATGAACGTTGATCGAACGTCGTGGACATTTCGCATTGCCGGTCTTGTCCGGGCGCCGGGCAAGCGGCAGCATGGTATGGATGCTCCGCCTGTCCAAGTTTGTCGCCCCTCTCCTTTTGGCCCCGCTTGCTGCATGCGCAACGGTCTCCACACCTGACGAGGCTCCGCCGCCGTGGCGCATTGCGGGCCCTTTGCAGGCGATCATTACAGCAGACGGAACCACAGATCCGGCAATTCGCGGTTTTTGGAAAAGCCGTGGTTATGGACGATTGCTTCGCATCGACGAAGCAGGGGTCACTCAGTTTGAGATCGGAGAGGCCTGTTATCGTCCGGCATCCTCGGGCGAGGCTCTGAGCGCGATGGACTCGGTTTCCTACCGCTATTTTCGCGCGCTACCTGAGAGCAAGACCGCGATCTTCCAACTGTTGCGAGGCGATACCAATGTTGTGTTCGATAGGCTCGGCGCGCTTCCTGAGGAGTGCACTGAAACCCCGGCGACTAATCCGCGAGCGGTGGCCGACGCCTTCCTCGACGCGTTCGAGCGCCACTACGCATTCTTCGACCGTCGACCACCGAACCATGCGATGCGCGCCGAACGAGTGAATTCGGCAATCCGGCCCGGCATGAGCGACGCCCAACTGTGGGATGCGCTGGCCGGATACATGGATGGACTGTCGGACAGCCACACCAAGCTAATCGGCGAAGTCGGTGGTGAACGTCGCCGGGTGCAAGACGGCCAGGGCACGACCTTGCCTCGTATGCGAGCAGCAGAAGGCGGTGAGACTGCATGGCTAATCGGACTGATCGACACCACGATGAAAGAGCTTGGTGAAACCGGCCATCACACCGGCAACGACCGGATAATGTGGGGCGTGATTGACGGGCGGGTTGGCTACCTGCAGGTTTTTCAGATGGGCGGGTTCACGGCTCGAGAGGACTTCGGCAGCGAAGCCTGGGCAACAGCGGAAATGACCGAGTTTGATCGCATCATGGATGAAGCCTTCGCTGCCTTTGCCGAAGCTGGTGTCGAAGGGGTAATCGTTGACCTGTCGAACAACCGCGGTGGCTGGGACAAGATCGCAAAGGCGATCCCAGCGCGTTTCACGGACGAAGCCTATATTGGCTTCACAACCGTGACCCGTGGGTCCGCCCTCCCTCCCTTTCCGCACGTAATAGAGCCTGCGCCGGGGCCGCGCTTTACCGGCCCAGTCCATTTGCTCACCAGTGATGTCACGGTGAGCGGGGGAGAGCTTGCCACACTGGCTCTGCGACAGAACCCGCGGGTGGTGCATGCCGGGGCCACAACCCGCGGTGCGTTCTCCACTCCGTTGGCCAAGCGACTGCCCAACGGCTGGTTGCTCGAGCTTTCGAACGAGGTCTTCGCCGCGCCCGACGGCAGCGTTTATGAGGAGACCGGGATCAAGCCGTCGACAGCGCTAGAGGTTTATCCTGAAGGCGCTCCGGTCGAGGGACATTGGCGTGCAGTAGAAGCTTTGACCGAGATGATCGCTTCCTACTGACTACATGGTCAAATTACCCAAGCCACGGCCATGACCGCTTTGCGCCTTTTGTGATCCAGAAACAGACAGTCCGCAGAAGTTGACGGCCGAGACGACGTCCCAAAAGCCGACGCTTCGTGGAGGCTTCGCTGGCTGATTTGCGTTGGAGTGAAAATTGCTATTTGATAACCTTCTTTAGGAATCGAAAGCCCGTCTTCGGGAGATTGCCTTGGGGGGAACATGAGAGAAGCCGAAGAGCCAAGTCGTCCTTACGTCTTTGATGGTGAACAGTGTTCGACACTTGTTGAGCTCGTCACAGCAATGGCTCCGAAACCTGCGAAGGCCCAAGAGCATTTGCTCGGTGGCTACATTGGGAAATGGATCGAGCACACACTTGGCGACATCGACGCGAAGATCGATCACGATCGCCTTCTTGGCCAAGATCTCGACCCACAGCAAAAGCTCTACACGTTTCTGGCAGCTCATTGGAAGGATGGAGCGCCGCCTTTTATGGGCGTCGCGATCAACTGGGAACAGCTTGAACAGATTGCGCTCGATCAATTGCCAGAAGGCTTACCCAAACGCCAATTCGTCTGCGACATCCACCATCTTGGGATCCTCCCACTAGCCGCCAAAGCGTCGGGCGATGAACGATTGCTTCGGTTCGATGAACACTGGCAGCGGGAATTCCTGGACTACTGCGTCACCCACGCCGATATGCTGTCATACGAAGAAATCTGGAACGACCGCGGTGGCGCTCTCGAGCTATGTCTGGCAGACCCGCACTCCGAAGCCTTTTACATCGCTCATTTTATGAATGGTCAGCGCGACGCGTCGGCCGCCCGCAAAATCGCTAGCAGCACCAAGGTGCAAATTTTCGATGCGCTCTTCGATCCGGAGTTCGCCGCTCGATGCCGGTTCGACCGAGAAGCAGAAAGCACGCGCGAGTTGCTGTCTCGAAGTTGGTTTGCCGCGCTGCTGAAAAGGCATCCGGAACCCGGCCTGGGTATTGATCTCGCATTAGGCACCGCCTCTATGATAGCGGCAGGAGAGGTTGGCGCGATCGAGAGGAGTATCCAAGCGAACAAGGCTGAAATAGAGGCCGCAGGGAAAGACTGGCCGTTGCCCCGGCTTTCGCAAAAAGGCCACGCTATTCTTTACGGCGGGGCAATGGCGCTGGCCTCAATCATGGGTATCTGGGCACCAAATGGCTGGACGTTAGGCGAACAGTTTACCGATGGAACGATGCTCGCACTCGTCGTCATGTCGACATATTTTGCTACGTTATATGCGGCGATGGCAACGGAACGCCGAACAGGCGTCATGCTTTCGATCGCGATCCTAGTGCTGATGTTGGGAACGATCCCGATTAGCTTTTTTGCCAGTGGTTGGTGGGTTCAGGACGCACCTTTCTTTGGACTGATTTTCGCTGCACTCGGCTTTGCGCGCCACCCGCTTATTGCAGCGAAACAAAAAGAAGCTCTCGGAAGAAAAGAACGCGACCTAGCCATAAGGCTGACCGGATCGCCCGAGCGTGAAGAGGACCCCGATGTCGTAATAGGGTATCTGGATTTCTACGCGGAAGGTGTTCCCAGAGACCAGATTGTAGCGCACAGTCGCCGCCAGCGTGTCGCAGAAAACGCTAGCGCTGTGTCCACGTCCGGCACTGGGAAACGACCAGAAAGGTCAGCTCCGGCAGCATATCAATCAGAGGGTCTTTCCTACGGTGTCGCTGGCTTGAATGTTTCTTCTGATGGAGCGATCACGAGCGAGCTCGTCGATGGCGTATCGGTCGATACAAAAGGCAGGGTGAACACGCGCATCGTGGACGGTGTAACCCTGCACAGCGACGGCAAGACGACGACCCGGGTAACGGACGGGGTCGATGTGCGGTCGGACGGTCAGGTTTCCGTCGAGATGTTCGGAATGCGACACTCCTGGGGTGGTAAGAAGGATGAGAAAAAGAAGGATAGCTGGTTCTAACCCAGCCCCGCAACGAGTTGGCCGGAGAGTAATGCCGCCGTCGCAGCAGCTTGTCTCTCAGCCGATCAGAGCGCGTCAGCTTCTTGTCGGGTGTATGGCAGATGACGGATTGAATAGCAGTCCCGCTTGCGTTGTTCTGGAACGCTCTGCGTGCAGCGTGCGATGAAGTCGCTTCGCCGCTCGGATATTCGCTGACACTCGCTATATCCAAATTGGTCAACGCAGCCGCCTGCAGAGCTCCCATTCAAACTCATGGCCTCGTCGAACTTGTCGCCATCGCTATGGTTCGACATTTGCCACCGGTCGTCGATAATCCAGGCATACCGGTCCAGAACGGCTTCGGGGGCATTGTCCGCTGACCAAGGGTTTGTCAGCTTCGCCTTCGCGAAGGGATTGTCAGCATATAGACGAAGCGGAGCGTTGGAAGGTTGTGCATCCAAAGTAATCTTCCCGATCTCACTGCCATCTCGCGAAAGAACTCGCACACGATAGGCCTTAGCCCTTACAACGCGCTGTTGATCGCTGCGGACTTGCTCCCATCCGGCCTCAATAGGGGTGAACGCCACTTCGAGATCTACAGACCGACTGTTTCGCGAGTTTGATAAAATTTCAGCTTCTTCGGGCGACATCGGGAGAAAGCTCATCTCCCCGGTCCCCTCGAGCGCCAATGCGAAATCAAGTCCTTCCGACCCGCTTTCGCTTGCACTAAAGCTAACCATTGTCCTGTCGAACAGACCGTGAATCGGGAATCCTACGCGATCAAAGTCATAGTCTTCGAGCCTGCCACTAAGCTCGACCAAGTAGGTTTTGGCTGCAACGGCTTCGTCCACCAAATCAGTAAACTCGTCGAAGTTTTCTTCAAGAAAGCGACGTCGAGCGAATTCGTTGTCGAACCTCATCCCGAGCGGCTTGGTCATCATTCGAGCAAGGGAAGCGGGTTCGCCCGACATCCGATGATACAGGTAGGCTAGATTTGTCGCGTTGAGCTCGAGTTGCCCCGACCGTTCCGGACCAGAAACGTAAAGATCATTCTTGGACCGACTGGTGTCAGTCTGCGCATTTTCCGCATCTTCAACTGCCAGTGCTGCTTCTGGTGCCGCGTCGCCAGCCTCGCTGTCGGCATTAGAAGAACACCCCGCCAACGCTACCGCTGCCGAAACCAAAAAAGCGCATCGACCTGAACTCATGAAACGCATCGCTTCCCCCTTCGCGGAGCAACAAAATGGCAGAATCGGTCGGAGTCAATGATGTATGGTGGCGGGCATCTTCAATCGGCAGGCAATCCGCATCAGGGAAAGCCGCAAATGCGCTGTGCGATGGCGAGTTCAGGTCAAACAATTAGTAACGAGGGATTCGGGGTTGGGCAGAGCTCGATTCAATACGCAGGCTTATTGGGTGTATAAGAACTGTAACACCCCAACGGTTCTCGGCAGTATCCTACCAGAGAATAGGGCGCTCGGCAGCATTGGCATGCGAAGCGGTGGCTGAGCGCAAACCAGCTTCTAGCATTACGCTGCCGACAGCTATCGACTTTGACACTGCTGAATTGGCTTTGCTGATCTCAGAGGGAGTTCGGAATGTCCAAATCCGTTATATGCGAAACGAAAGGCGACAGTCCGCTTCCGGCCCAAATTCAGGCGGCATAGATCGGTCCGCAGCTGACGCAGATTGAGCGCTTCAACTACACGCTTCTGCGGTCGGAGAACCGGAAGAGGTTTGACGCTACGGGGCGATATTGCTCACAAACGATCTAATTGGTGCCTGTTCATCTCTTTTGTCTATTATGTCTTAGACAATCGTGTCCCGACCCCTTGCGCTGCGCTCCCCTGGGTGAGACAATTCGCCCATGAGCAGCGAAAAGATCCATTGCATCCTTGGCCAGCGCAAGTTGAAACAGGCGGATATCGTCCACGCACGCGGTCACAACAATCGCGAGGAAGAAGTCGGCAATTCCGATCGCTCTGCACCCGCGCCGGCAGTGATCTATGGACCGGAGGATGCGTGGATAGGCGTCCGGGATCGGTTTAAGGATCTCGGTATCCGTCCGCGCAAGGGTGCCGTGCTGGCGCTCGAACTGATGATGACGACATCGCCGGAGTGGTGGCCGTCGGAGGATCCGATCCGCTACGCGAAGAAGTTGCGCGGGTTCATTCGTCGCTCGATGCGATACCTGCTCGGCCGGTATCCGCGCTGCGCCATAGTCTCGATCACGCTTCACTTGGACGAGCAGACGCCGCACCTGCATGTCATCGTGCTGCCGGTGCGCAAGAGGGTCGACGCGCGGTTCGCGGACAAGGGCGAACGTTGGACGCTGTCGGCCCGCGGCGACCTCCCGCCGAAGCGCGAGAAGGGTGCGCCGCCGATCGATTATTCGACGTTCTGGCGCGGAGGGATCGGATCACGTGGGCAGATGGCGTTCGAGCAGACCATGTTCGCAGAGGTGATGGCACCGCTCGGCCTCGAGCGTGGCCGGGTCTGGAGCGGCGCCCCGAACAAGCCGAACTCGGTGCATCAGGCGGAGATGCGTGACGCGATTGCATCGGCGAATTTCGAACGCGAGACTGGCGCGCGAGTGCGCGAGCAGCTCGAAGATGACCGAGCCGAGATTGCGGACATACGCGTCGAGATAGAGTGCCAGCGGGTCGAGCTCGAGGCGTCGCTTGCTCGCGCCCGGGAAGAGGAAGCCAGACTGGCTGAGCAGCGGCGCGCGCTGCATGCCGAGCGGGCCGAGTTCGAAGAGAAGCTCCAGAAGGCCCGAGCTTGGAAGGCGAAGCAGGATGCGAACATTGCCCGCGTGAAGGCAGAGCATGACCGGCTCGTGAAACAGGCACCACTTGTGGCGGATCTGGCCGAAGCCTCGATAAAGGCGCTCCGGTCAATTGATCTCGATCGTGTCGGCGCTCGAGAACGGGATGCCGTCATGCGAGCGGCTTACGCGATCGGTCGTCCACTTGAGGCTGCCGAGAGCGTCCACTGGACGATCGATGCAGCGAGGCGCGAGATCAAAGCGTCCAGCGCCTCACGGGCTCTCTGAGCGCTCACCTTTCTCTGCGTAGTAGCGTTGGAGGTTCTCGCCGGTATAGTCCTCCGGGTGGTCCTTCATTCGTGCGAGGGTTTTTTCCCGCTGCCGTGCAACGAAGCTCGCGCTGGTCTTCGGATAGTCGCCCATGTCGAACCGAGCGTCGAGATCCAGCAGATCCCACCGGGCGAGGTAATCGTCCCATGAGAGCCGGTGAGCCTTCTGGACGTGCAGGGAGAGGACTTCGACCCATTTGCCGCATTCGAGACACTGAAGGCCGTTCAAGCGCACGGTAGAGGAAGCCCGGTTTCGAGCGTCCCAGTCGCGAACTTCCTCCGGCGTCATCCCGGCGGTTTCCTCAGCCCGGGCCTTCTCGATCGCGTCACGTAGATCTTTGGTCTCGGCTGCCGGACCAGCGAGATCACGAATGCGATCGCGCAGGGCAATAACCTCCGGTCGGATTGCGGTCAGCTGCTTGGTCTTCAGGCGCGCTAGGTCCGCGACGAGCAGGGCTGCCTCTTCAAGGGTCCGGTTCATGGTCTATCCCTAGCGCGGGCGCGGCGTCTGGTCGAGATCATCGAGAAACGTCCGTGACGTCTGAGCTCCAGCATTTTCTTTCTCCTTGAGATTACTCCCTCGGAGTGAACAGCTTTACAGCAGCAGCAGCTGCCTCCTTTCGCGTTCGCGGATCCGCGACGCGGCCGCCAGCGCTTGCTGAGCGGCTCCAACTGCCCGGCGATACTCCATGGTGCGCCGGCGCTCGGCACGTTCGAAGCTCAATGTGACATCGTCGAAAAAGACCGACGTGTAGATTGCCGACGCCATGGCGCGCAGCGTTTCGTCATGAGCAAGTGGGCTGGTCTGATTCGTCATTCGCTATCGGTAGAACGAAAGCGGAACATTCGGCAAGGCGCGTTGGCTCAGAATATTTCAGAACGGGAGGTCAGTCTGCGATGCTGGAGGTATGACCTCGTGGATCTCGTGCACGACGTAGATGGGCTTGCTAACCGCGAGGCCATGGGCATTCAGCCTCACGGTCTCCGTCATACTCACCTCGAGGATCGTATTCGGAGGAGCGGATATCCGATTGGCCTGAAAATCGGCAACCCATCTCGCTGCCTGGTCGGCCATCTCTGCGTCGATCGCGCGCCCCTGGTAGAGCAGGGACCATCTCGCGCCGCCCTCGTATTGAGGGGACTTGATACGAACGGCGCCACGGATTTTCGACGCGCTCTCGGTTTGTTCGTCTTCCGGTGTAATGGGCGGCGCGGATCGGATCCGGAGAGCCTCGTCCTTCTCGATGTGGGTGACCGGCTTCTCGTCGTGGAGGAAGGTGATGTCCTGATAGCCTTCGCGCTCCAGAGGCCTCAGCACGCCTCGCACGTTCTTCTGGACTTCTTGGTCGACGAGCAGCTTGGCAGTCTCGGTTGGCACCACGATCCCATGAGCGTCGCCAGCTATGTTGATAATCGTTGTTCCGGTCTGGTCACCAGTCGAGAATGTCACCGCCGGCGGAGTGTCGCCCCTGCCATAGATCCACTTGAGCAGCTCGAAAAGGCCGTAGCCAGCGCCGGCGATGATGCCGATCCATTCGGCGATCTCTTTGGCCGTAGCGACGTCGCGGTGGCCGAGGAGGGTTGCAGCTTGATCGATGACGGACTGGACGAGGCTGAGATCAAGCTGGAAGCACTGTTGCTCGATATCAGCGTCGACCATGACGCGAATAGCGACTGCCTCGCCGTTGAACTTGCGATTCGCGATCTGGACGATCTCGGCCATCGCGAGGAGGGCGGGCGCCAGATCCTGCACGTCCATCTCATGGCCGACCAGAGCGGGTCCGTCGTAGCGGATCCGGGTCCGCACGTGTTTCGTCAAATCGACCATGGTGTCAGGCGGATAGCAGCGGAGGAGGGAAGGCGCTACTGGATCGTTTCGCCGCTGGGTCTTCCGAGCAGATACGCAGTGCTCTTGGTCATCACGACGTCGCCGAAGCGTAATGGTGGTTCCGGCATCGATCTGAGCACGGCCGTTCTGATGCGAGTTCCGTCATCCCATCGTCCGAGTTTGTCGCTCCAGACTTCCGCAAGAATCACCGGCCAGAGATCCCCCTGGCGGTCGCGCGTTTCGCAAAGGGACCAGTCCAAAAGGATCGCGTCCCACTCATCTTTCGTCTCTTCATTTTCCATAGCGCCAGACGGGCGCAAAAAGGCCTCCAGCGGTTAGCACTGGTGTGACCCTCTCCTCGGAACACATTGGACGATTTAGCGGTGCTGAGTGCTAACCGACCGATGCCCGAGGCGAGGCCAAAACATGAGCGATTTCAAGGAAAAGTGGTGGTGGACGCACTAGGGCTCGAACCTAGGACCCGCTGATTAAGAGTCAGCTGCTCTACCAACTGAGCTATGCGTCCACACTGCGGCGTACCGCGGCCCCGTGGAAGGGGCGTTCCCGACTGGGGAGGCGCTCATATAGCGGGCTTCTCGCGGATGAAAAGCCCTAAATGCGGATCATGCCGCGCGCTGGTGCCGGTTCGTGTCCGACGCCGGCTCCGCCACTGCCAGGACCGCATCGAACGGGTGGCCCGACCAGTCGCCGATCACCAGCAGTCGCTCGCATTCCAGATTCCGTACCGCGGCGTAGGCGGCCTTCAGCGTGAGGTCGGTCGCGTTGGGCAGATCCCAGACCGTCATCGGCTTGTCGCGGGCCTGGGCGTGCCGCACGGCGGACAGGACGAGGTCGCGAATCTTGGGGCAGCAGGTGTCGAAGCTGCAGCTGCCGCACGATGCGAAATCGCCGTCGTGTATTTTCTGCAAATGGTTTTCGGGCGTCATTCTGTCAGATGTCCTGGTTCTCCAGCGACTAGCCCTACCTTCGTCACCTTCGGTTCGTTGGTTGTCCTTATGCAGTCGAATCTGATACATGTGCAGTCCCTCAATTTGGGGACAAGCACTTGGGCTGATTAGGCGATGTGGGATTTTGCGGCA
>Ga0315334_10000171_pt1 | contig 42035 bp, 34 predicted proteins | sample M150034915metaG_FD_205555 | JGI IMG/M metagenome (GOLD analysis project Ga0315334, IMG submission 205555) | Ammonia-oxidizing marine archaeal communities from Monterey Bay, California, United States - M1 500m 34915 | ecosystem: Environmental > Aquatic > Marine > Intertidal zone | place: USA... | reverse complement strand
GGTCGATGCCGATCACGGTATTCTGATGCATGGTCTCCTCCTTAACTCTTGGATAGTGTCTGCAACCTCTATCCTGGCGCATTGCGACGCCGATTTGGAGTGGGGAGGAGACCATCCCATCTCGGAAGGACACAGAAAGAAAAGACTTAAAGATTTTTTTGCCACGAAATCCACGAAAAAACACGAACAAAGATTACTGATTAAAGGCACATAAAGTCTTTGTCCTTTCCTTTCGTGTTCTTTCGTGGATTTCGTGGCAAATCATTTTTCTTTTTTCCGTGTCCTTCCGTGGATTCCGTGGCAAAGAATTTTTACAACCTGAGGACAGACTAACCCCTGCCCTGCTACGCTGATAGCAAGCATTTCTGGCAAACACTTTCAGATAATTCGAACATGCATACAGCCATCACCATAGACGCACTTAAAGTACTGGACGCCATTGACCGCAAGGGCAGTTTTGCCGGGGCGGCGGGGGAGTTGTTCCGGGTGCCTTCGGCCATCAGTTACACGGTTCAGAAGCTCGAAGAAGATCTCAACGTCAGTATCTTTGACCGTAGCGGCCACAAAGCTGTGCTGACTCCGGCGGGGCGTTACCTTCTGGAGGAAGGACGGTCTTTGCTTGAGGCAGCGGAGAACCTGGCCCACTCCACCCGCCAGGTGGCGGAAGGCTGGGAAACGCGGTTGCGGATCGGGTTTAACTCACTGATGCCGGCAGACTGCCTGTTTCCCGCCATCGAGGCCTTTTACCAGCTGGGCGTGCCGGTGGATGTGCAGATTGTGGAAGAAGTTTTCGCCGGTGCCTGGGATGCCCTGCAAAGCCGGCGGGTGGATATGATTGTGGGCGCAGACCAGCTCAGCAAGCCGGCCGGCAGTTTCACCACCAAGGCGCTGGGCGAGGTGCCGTTTGTGTTTGCGGTGGCCGCCAACCATCCGCTGGCAAACGCGAAAGAGCCTCTGGCGGAGGCGGATATTGCACCCTATCCGGCCGCCGTTGCGGCGGATACTTCCCGCTCACTACCACCCGGCCATGCCGGTATTTTCCGCAGGCAGCGAACGCTTACGGTCAGTAATATTGATCAGAAAATTGCCGTTCAGGAGGCCGGGCTCGGAGTTGGCTGGCTGCCAGTACCCCGTATCCGGGAACAGCTCGCCCGTGGCTCGCTGGTCGCCAAGGAAGTACACGAACCAAGGCCGGCCATTGCCATCCACCTGGCTCGGCACAGCGAAGACAAAGGCAAGGCCCTGATGTGGTTCTGGGATTACCTGGGCAATGACAACGGCATCCAGAACTGGCTGCAGCCGGAATAAATACCGGGCAGCCAGGCCAACCGGCAGCCCGGGTGTTTGCGATATACTCGGCCACCCGCATCGTTAAAAGTGACACACAAGGGAGTGCGCTCAATGCGTCAGCTGTCGGAACTGGATGCCTCGTTCCTGTACCTGGAGTCGGAAACCACGCCCATGCATATTGGCGGCGTGTATCTGTTCGACGCCAGCGACCTGCAATACCCCCTGGCATTCAGCACCTTTGTCGCGTATCTGCGCAGCCGCCTGCACGTGGTTCCCCTGTTCCGCCAGAAGCTCAAGGAAATCCCCTTGCGCCTGGGGCGCCCCTACTGGATTGATGACCCGGATTTCAGCATCGAGCGGCACCTGGCCTATGTGAACCTGGGCGAACACGGCAAGCAGTCGAGCCTGATGTCGCTGGCGTCCAAAATCCTGGAAGAGCCCCTGAAACGGGACCGCCCGCTGTGGCATATCACCTTCGTGGATGGCTTCAAGCTGGACGACCGGGAAGGCGAGAAAGAAGGCTTTGCCCTGATCGTAAAGCTGCACCACGCGGCTATCGATGCCTTCAGTGGCGAGGAAATCATGGGTAAGCTGCTGGAATACACGCCAGAGCCGCGTGCCATTCCCCAGCCCCGGCCCTGGCTGCCCCGGCCGGAACCGTCTGAAGAACGGGTGTTTCTGCAGGCCGGCGCCAATATGCTGAAAACCCCGATGCAGTTTGCCTCGCTGGCTTACAATGCCGCCGAAGTCACCGCTCGCGGGCTCGTCCACCGGCAGCTTCGCAAGCTGCCCTTGCCGCTACCCCTGTTCACCGCACCCCACAGCCCGTTTAACCGGCAGATCACCGCCAACCGGCGGCTGGTTTCCACCCAGGTAAGTCTGTCCCGGCTGAAAGCCATCAAATCCAGCCTGGCAGACGTAACCCTGAACGATGTGGTGCTGGGCCTGTGTGCCGAAATCCTGCGCCGCTACCTGCTTGTGCAGGATAACGGCACCGACCGCTCACTGGTCGCCATGACACCCATCTCCGTGCGCTCCAGCAGTCTGCGACGGGCTACCGGCAACCAGATGTCTGCCATGCTACTGGACCTGGCCACCACCGAGCCAAACCCGGCAGCGCGGATTCGCCGCATTCACCGCAACGCGGTGGATTCGGAACCCTACCGCGAAGCCATTGCCGCCGACCGGCTCACCGAACTGCTGCCCTCTACCCTGCTGGCGCTCTCGGCCCGGCTGTATTCGGAACTGCAGGTGGCCCAGCGCTACCAGCCCCTGTTCAACCTGCCCATTACCAATGTACCTGGCCCACAGGTGCCACTGTTCCTGCAAGGCGCCAGGCTGGTACAGCAGTTCAACAGTGCACCGCTGTTCGACAGCATGGGGCTGGTAATTGTTGCGGTGAGCTATCAGGGCCAGCTGACCCTCAACTTCACCCTGTGCCCGGATGTCGTCGCGGATGGCGATGCATTTAAAGCGTTAACCGAGGAAAGCCTGGCCAGCATGGAAGAGGCGGTCGCCTCACTGGGCCCGGATGAAGGTAACGAGTTGCCGGCAAGCGGCAGCCAGAGCCTGACCGACGAACTGATGAACTACATGGAAGGTTTTCTGAAGAGTGGTCTGAAGCGCTTCAAACGCTAATGCAAAGGCCGGGCACTGTGCCCGGCCTGAAGTTGGTCATTTCGCGACCGTTCACCTGCACAACGGTGATTTCTCCGGGCGATTTCAGCACCGCAGCATCGGCAGCCCCGGCGGGGTCACCCTGCCAGGTATCAATGCGCGCAAGGGAGGAAGCGCAGCCCACCAGGGTAACGCTGAGCATTAAAACCACCAGCTTGAAAAACCCGCGAACGTGACACATACTCATTTAGCTCCTTTTCCATAGGACGGCCCTTCAGTGGGCCAGGACACGTGACTGACAACTGCCAAGCATTCTGAACATACCCGGGGCTCAGGGCAAGAACGTCAAACCTTAAACTGCGCAATCAAAGCTCGGGAGGTTACCATGGACACCCAGCGAAGAACCGGAGAAGACGGACCACCACCCTTTCGCAGCAGCCGATTTTTCTGTGTTGGCAGCAAGTGGTATTTCACCACCCGGGAAGGCTTTGACAGCGGCCCCTTCGCCACCCGTGAGCGAGCGGAAATCGGGCTGAAGCGGTTCCTGCACGTGGTGCGTATGCTGCCAGACGAGCCGCAGCTGCACTGAACAGCACCGTTAGACGATATAGGGCATCACCCAGGTGTCGATTCCCCACAGGCAGGCCAGCGCCATGATGCCTGCCACGACGTCATCCACCATAATTCCCAGCCCGCCGGGTAGCCGGGCATCCAGCCAGTTTATAGGCCAGGGCTTGAGCACATCAAAGAAGCGGAACAGCATGAACGCCATCAGCACGCCGTAAATCTGGTCCGGGAACAGCCCCAGGACAATCCACATGCCCACAAACTCGTCCCATACAATGCCACCGTGGTCGTGCACTTTCAGGTCGTCGGCGGTTTTACCGCACAACCAGATCCCCGCCAGAAATGCAGCCAATACCACCAGCCAGTAGGCCATCGGTGGCAACCAGGCGAAGGCATACCACACAGGAATAGCGGCCAGGCTACCCCAGGTGCCAGGCGCTTTCGGCGCAGCACCACTGCCAAAGCCGAAGGCCAGAAAATGCACCGGATGGCGCAGAAAGCCCGGCGGCAGTATGGCGGCCGGAGCATCCGGCTCATGCATCAAGTTATCGTCTGTCAATCAGACCTCCCAAAATGGTCATATCCCTGGGTTTGGTAGCCGGCAGACGCGCCTGCTAACGTCAGCCCCGGCTCCGGCACAATCCGGCCGATCACCGTCAGTTGTTCACGGACTGGCGCAGGCAGCGCGGCCAGTGTCTCCGGGGCGATGGTCAGGCACAGCTGGTAGTCGTCACCAGCGGTCAGGGCGAGGTCCAGCGCCCGCACTCCCTGCAACTGCCTGAGCTCTTCCGACATCGGAATGCTGGCCACATCCAGTTCGGCACCCACACCAGACGCATCCAGAATGTGCTGTAAGTCTGCCAGCAGGCCGTCAGAAATATCGATAGCTGCGCTGGCCTTACCGGCCAGGCTTGCCCCGAGTTTCAGTTGAGGTTGCGGGCTATGGTAGCTGGCCAGCAGGGCCCTTTGCCGTGCGCCCGGTTCCGGATCCTCAAGATAGTCCAGCGCAGCACCGGCGTTGCCCAGCGGGCCGGTTACGCATACCCGGTCACCCTCTCGGGCGCCGGAGCGCAACAAAGCCTGGCCGGCCTTTACGGTGCCATGAACCTGGATGGTGATCGTTAACGGGCCTCGGGTGGTGTCACCGCCGGCCAGGGTAATGCCGAACGCCTGGCTGGCCCGGGACAGCCCTTCGGCAAAGCCCGCCAGCCAGTCGGAATCTGCTTCCGGCAGGCTCAGGGCCAGGGTAAAGCAAACAGGCTCGGCGCCCATGGCCGCCAGGTCACTGACTGCCACAGCCAGTGCCCGCCACCCAAGGTGGGAAGGAGCATAGTGAGGGGGAAAGTGGACACCCTCTACCAGGGTATCCACTGAAAACACCAGATCCCGGCCCGGCGGCACCCGCTGGATGGCGCAGTCATCGCCGGGGCCAAGCACAAGCTGATCGTTCCTGGCATTGCTTGCCAGCGGCTGGAAGTACTGCCGGATCAGCTCGAATTCACCCATGAATCAGCGTGGACGGGTTTCGGCCAGCCGCAGGCGGCGGCTCAGTTTGTCCAGCACACTGTTCACGAACTTGTGGCCTTCAGTACCGCCAAAGCGCTTGGCCATTTCGATACCTTCGTTGATCACCACTTTATAGGGCACGTCGATACGGCATTTCAGCTCGTAGGCACCCAGGCGCACGATGGCCAGTTCAACCGGGTCCACTTCTTTCAGGGGACGGTCGAGGAACGGCTCGATCAGCCTGTCCAGTTCGGCCTGCTCCCGGTGTACGCCCCGCAACAGGTCGCGGAAGTACATGATATCCACCTTGCTCATGTCGTTATCAACCATGAACTCGGCTTCAATATCAGAGATCGGAGACTTGCTGAAGTGCCGCTGATACAGGCCCTGCATAGCAAGGGCCCGTGCCCGGCGGCGGTCGCCAGCTTTTGGCTGGCTGGTTTTCCCCGGTTGGGGAGAGGTATCACCCGCTTCGCTCATTACTCACCCAACTTTTTGAACAGACTGACCATTTCCAGGGCAGTAATCGCAGCTTCCGCACCTTTGTTACCGGCCTTGGTGCCGGAGCGCTCGATGGCCTGCTCGATGGAATCCACGGTCAGTACACCGAAGGTGACCGGCACGTCGGTTTCCAGGCTAACAGCGCCCAGGCCACTGGAGGCTTCACCGGCTACGTATTCAAAGTGCGGAGTACCACCACGAATCACTGCGCCCAGGGCGATGATGGCGTCGTAGTCGGAGGTTTCCGCCACACGCTTGACCGCCAGCGGCATTTCGTAGGCACCCGGTACGCGGATAATGGTGATGTCGTCATCGGCAATACCGTGGCGGCGCAGGGTGTCTACCGCGCCTTCCACCAGGCTTTCTACAACAAAGCCGTTAAACCGGCCAACCACCAGCGCGTAACGGCCGCTGCACTGGGTAAAATCACCTTCAATTACTTTGATATCTGCCATCTCGGGCTCCTTCGCGGGCTGCCGGAATCAGGGCGGCAGCCGGGTTGATCATTCGTGGGTATAGGGTACGTATTCCACCACTTCCAGGTCGAAACCGGAGATGGCGGAGAATTTTACAGGCGGGCTCAGCAGGCGCATTTGGCCCACGCCGATGTCGCGCAGAATCTGGGAACCGGTACCCACGGTAAAGTACACACCGGAGCTGCCCTTGCCTGCAGATTTCGGGCCCTGGTCGTAGAATTCCTGGATACGGTCTTCCAGGTTGTAGGTGTCTTCCGCGCTGTTGAGCAGAACCACCACGCCGCGCCCTTCAGTGGCCACTTTTTCAAGGGCATGGTGCAGCGGCCAGCTGCGGGAATCCTTGCGCCGGGCACCCAGCAGGTCGCGCAGGGTGTCGGTAATATGCACCCGCACAAACACCGGCTCATCCGGGCTGATGTCGCCCATCACCATGGCCAGGTGGGTGGCACCCTGAACATTGTCCCGGTAGGTGCGCAGCTTGAACACGCCATATTCGGTATCCAGCTCGTGCTCTTCCACACACTCCACGGTTTTCTCGTTCATGGTGCGGTAGTGGATCAGGTCTGCGATGGTGCCGACCTTAAGGCCGTGCTCTTCGGCAAAGCGTTCCAGGTCTTCACGGCGGGCCATGGACCCATCGTCATTCATGATCTCGCAGATCACACCCGCCGGTTCGCAACCGGCCAGCGCAGCCAGGTCACAGGAGGCTTCGGTGTGGCCGGCACGGCTCAATACACCGCCGGGATCCGACATCAGCGGGAAGATATGGCCCGGCTGAACCAGGTCAGACGCCTTGGCATCGCGCGCTACGGCAGCCTGTACGGTGCGGGCGCGGTCAGCGGCCGAGATGCCGGTGGTGACGCCTTCACGGGCTTCGATAGACAGCGTGAACTTGGTGCCGAAGCCGGAGGCGTTCTGCTGAACCATCAGCGGCAGGCCCAGCTGTTCGCAACGCTGCCGGGTCATGGGCATGCAGATCAGGCCGCGGCCGAACCTCGCCATAAAGTTGATGGCTTCCGGCGTGCAGTGTTCTGCTGCCATTACCAGGTCGCCTTCGTTTTCGCGATCTTCGTCGTCCATCAGGATAACCATCTTGCCCTGACGGATATCTTCGATTATCTCTTCAATACTGTTCAGTGCCATACGGTTCCGCACCCTGTCACTCCTGCCCTCACCATTGAAGGCACGGAGGAATGAATTGAATGTTTAGTGGCGGGCCAGGATCAATCGCTGATCCTCTCCTACCTGGCGGCGATCCAGCACCTTCCATTGCACTTTGTCTGCCATGACTTCGATGGGCAGGTGGGCGGTCGGGCGCCCGGTACTGCCCAGAAAAACCGGTGCCTGGTAGAGCCAGAGTTCGTCTACCAGGTTCTCGTTGATAAAGGTGCCTGCCAGTGTCGGGCCGGCCTCTACCAGTAATTCGTTGATGCCCAGCTCACCCAGGGCATCCAGCAACTCGGAGACATCCACGCCGTTGTCTTTCCAGGCCACACCCGTCAGGCGAACACCCAGTGCCGCCAAATCCTGCGCCGGGCCGGTGGCCAGGGTGGAGCTGGCACAGAACACCTGCACGTTACCCCCCCGAAGAATCCGGGCTGTGGACGGTGTACGGGCATCTCGGTCTGCAATCACCCGCAGCGGCTGGCGCGACGGATCAGTGGCTTCGCCGATATCGCCCATTTCGTCCCGACGCACCGTCAGGGACGGGTCATCGGCCAAAACCGTACCGACACCTGTCAGAATAGCATCACTCATGGCCCGCAGCCTTTGCACGTCTTGCCGCGCCTCGGGCCCGGTAATCCACTGGCTTTCACCGGAAGCCATAGCGGTGCGGCCATCCAGGCTCGCGGCCATCTTAAGCCGTACCCAGGGCCGTCCGGTGCGCATGCGTTTCATGAAACCCGGATTCAGGCGGGCGGCTTCATCCCCCATCAGGCCTTCAGTAACCCGGATACCGGCGTCCCGCAGCATATCCAGCCCCCGGCCAGACACCGAGGGATTGGGGTCTGTCGTTGCCGCAAACACCTGGGCAACTCCGGCCTCTATCAGCGCCTTCGCACAGGGCGGCGTGCGGCCGTAGTGGCTGCAGGGCTCAAGGGTAACGTAGGCCGTAGCGCCCCGGGCTTCATACCCGGCCTGGCTCAGGGCCCGCACTTCCGCATGGGCCTCGCCGGCTCGCTCGTGCCAGCCTTCACCAACAATCCGGTTACCCCTGGCGATCACGCAGCCAACCCTGGGGTTCGGATGGGTGGAATAACGGCCGCGCCAGGCCAGCTGGATGGCCCGGGCCATCATTGCCCGGTCACGGTCTGAAATCATTCTTTGCCTTTGTCTGACTGGTTATCCGCCAGCACACGGGCAACATCCACGGCGGCATCGCTATTACCCTGAGACAAGCGCTCGATTTCTTCCTTGAACTCGTTGATGTCCTGAAAGCTGCGATACACCGAGGCAAAGCGAACGTAGGCCACTTTGTCGAGCTGGCGCAGTTCAGTCATTACCTCTTCGCCCAGCTGCATGGATTTTACTTCACGCTCGCCGGTGGCTCTCAGGCGGTATTTGATCCGGTTCAGGGCGGCATCGATCTGCTCGATGCTCACCGGCCGCTTTTCCAGTGCCTTCATCAGCCCTGCCCGCAGCTTTTCTTCATCAAAGGGCTGACGGGTGCCGTCCTGTTTCACCACCCGGGGCATCACCAGTTCGGCGGTTTCAAAGGTGGTAAAACGCTCGTGGCAGGACAAGCACTCCCTGCGGCGGCGCACCTGGTCGCCCTCGGCCACCAGACGTGAATCAATCACCTTGGTATCGGCTTCACCACAGAAAGGACAATGCATAATTCACAGGCTCCGGAAAGGAAGAACCCGGGTGGTCCTTGCGGAGCACCCGGGCAGGCACACTACCGTGCGTTTCAGCCGTAAACCGGGAAGCGGGCACACACCGCTTCAACCTGTTCACGCACGCGGCTGATCACGGCGTCGTCTTCAAGGTTGTCGAGGATGTCGCACATCCAGCCGGCCAGGTCACGGCACTCCTGCTCACCAAAGCCGCGAGTGGTAACCGCCGGAGTACCGATACGCAGGCCGGAGGTCACGAACGGCGAACGCGGATCGTTCGGAACGGCGTTCTTGTTCACAGTGATGTGGGCGCGGCCCAGGGCGGCGTCGGCATCTTTACCCGTGATGTCCTGCTTGATCAGGCTGACCAGGAACAGGTGGTTTTTGGTGTCACCGGAAACCACATCAAAGCCGCGCTCGATGAACACTTCGGCCATGGCGGCAGCGTTCTTTATTACCTGCTGCTGGTAGGCCTTGAATTCGTCGCTCATGGCTTCCTTGAAGCACACAGCCTTGGCGGCGATCACGTGCATCAGCGGGCCACCCTGGCCACCCGGGAAGACGGCAGAGTTCAGTTTCTTCTGCAGGTCTTCGTCGTCGCAGGCCAGGATCAGGCCGCCACGAGGGCCGCGCAGAGTCTTGTGCGTAGTGGTGGTGACAACGTGAGCGTGAGGAACGGGATCCGGGTAAACACCCGCAGCAACCAGGCCTGCTACGTGCGCCATATCTACGAACAGGTAAGCATCAACCTTGTCAGCAATCTCGCGGAAGCGGGCAAAGTCCAGTTCCTGGGAGTAGGCAGAGAAGCCAGCAATAATCATCTTCGGCTTGTTCTCAACGGCCAGTGCTTCCACTTCGTCGTAATCGATCAGGCCGGTTTCCGGGTTCAGGCCGTACTGAACGGCGTGGTAGATCTTGCCGGAGAAGTTCACGCTGGCACCGTGGGTCAGGTGACCACCGTGGGCCAGGCTCATGCCCAGAACGGTGTCGCCGGGCTTGAGCAGCGCCATGAATACGGCGGAGTTAGCCTGGGAACCGGAGTGCGGCTGCACGTTGGCGTAGGCGGCACCAAATAGCTCCTTGGCACGGTCAATGGCCAGCTGCTCGGCAATATCGACAAACTCGCAACCACCGTAGTAGCGCTTGCCGGGGTAGCCTTCGGCGTATTTGTTGGTCAGCACGCTGCCCTGGGCTTCCATCACCCGCGGGCTGGTGTAGTTTTCGGATGCGATCAGCTCGATGTGCGCTTCCTGACGCTTCTCTTCCGCCTGCATGGCGTTCCACAATGCGTCATCGAATCCGGCGATTTTCATATCACGATTAAACATGGATGTGCTGCCCCTGTCTGTATGCTGGCCCGGCGCTGCCCCTGTGCAGGCCGTAACCCCTGAAAATTTGGGCCGCTATTCTATCGCGATTGCGGGTTAAAAATCATCCTTTATGGCGTCCGCAGATACCGGCACACCGGTGATCCCGGTTTTTGCTCAATTGCTATCCCCTGGGGGTTTAGATACCTTACGGGTTCGATTTTCGGGTAGCTTGTGAGTGGGGCTACCTTAGTGACTTTTTTGCCACGGAATCCACGGAAGGACACGGAAAAAAGATTAAAGATTGTTTTGCCACGAAATCCACTAAATGACACGAAAGGAAAAGATTAAAATCTTTTCTTTTATGCAGTTAATTTTCGTGTTCTTTCGTGGATTTCGTGGCAAAAAGTATTTGTCTTTAATTTTTCCGTGTCCTTCCGTGTTCTTCCGTGGCAAAACCCAGCAAAAAGAGGTTTAAGCCAAGATGGCCCAGTACGTATTTAGCATGAACCGCGTGGGCAAGGTGGTTCCGCCCAAGCGGGAGATTCTTAAAGACATTTCCCTGAGCTTCTTCCCGGGCGCCAAGATTGGCGTGCTGGGTCTGAACGGCTCAGGTAAGTCGACCCTGCTGCGTATCATGGCGGGTGTGGACCAGGACTACATCGGCGAAGCCCGGCCCCAGCCCGGCATCAATGTGGGCTACCTGCCCCAGGAGCCGGAGCTGGACGAAGAGAAGACCGTAAAGGAAGTCGTGGACGAGTCTGTCGCCCATGTTCACAACGCCCTGGCTGAATTGGACAAGGTATACGCCGCCTACGCCGAGCCGGATGCCGACTTTGACGAGCTGGCCAAGAAACAGGGCGAGCTGGAAGCGATCATCCAGGCCACCGACGGCCACGACATCGAACGCAAGATGGAAGTCGCTGCAGACGCCCTGCGCCTGCCGGCCTGGGACCAGAAGGTAAAAGTGCTGTCCGGTGGTGAGCGCCGCCGTGTGGCCCTGTGCCGCCTGCTGCTGTCCGGCCCGGACATGCTGCTGCTGGACGAGCCCACCAACCACCTGGATGCCGAATCCGTGGCCTGGCTGGAGCGCTTCCTGCACGATTACGACGGCACCGTGGTTGCCATCACCCACGACCGTTACTTCCTGGACAACGTAGCCGGCTGGATCCTGGAACTGGACCGTGGCCAGGGCATTCCGTTCGAAGGCAACTACAGCCAGTGGCTGGAGAACAAAGAGAAGCGCCTGGAGATGGAATCCAAGCAGGAAGCTGCTCACCAGAAGGCCATCAAACAGGAACTGGAGTGGGTTCGCTCCAACGCCAAGGGGCGCCAGTCCAAGAGCAAGGCCCGCATGGCCCGCTTCGAGGAAATGAGCTCCCAGGAATTCCAGAAGCGCAACGAAACCAACGAACTGTACATCCCGCCCGGACCTCGCCTGGGCGACAAGGTGATCGAAGTAGACGGCATCAGCAAGGCCTTCGGTGACCGCCTGCTGTATGAAAACGTCTCACTCAACGTACCGGCCGGTGCCATTGTCGGCATTATCGGCGGTAACGGCGCCGGTAAATCCACCCTGTTCAAGATGATCGCGGGCATGGACAAGCCGGACTCCGGCACCATCACCGTGGGCGAAACCGTGGAACTGGCCTATGTCGACCAGATGCGCGACCTGGACGGCAGCAAGACCGTGTGGGAAGAGCTCTCGGACGGCCAGGACATCATCAAGGTAGGCAACTACGAGACCCCGTCCCGCGCCTACGTGGGCCGCTTCAACTTCAAGGGCACCGACCAGCAGAAGCGGGTGGGCGACCTGTCCGGTGGTGAGCGCAACCGCCTGCACCTGGCCAAGCTGCTGAAACAGGGCGGCAACGTATTGCTGCTGGACGAACCCACCAACGACCTGGACGTGGAAACCCTGCGCGCCCTGGAAGAAGCGTTGCTGAATTTCCCGGGCTCCGCCCTGGTAATCTCGCACGACCGCTGGTTCCTGGACCGCGTGGCCACCCACATCCTGGCGTTTGAAGACGACGGCGAAGTGGTCTACTTCGAAGGCAACTTCACCGACTACGATGCCGACTTCAAGAAGCGCAAAGGGGATTCTGCCATGCAGCCCAAGCGCATGAAGTACAAGAAGCTGGCCTGATGGCAAAAGCAAAAACCTCCTATGTCTGCACCGAATGCGGTGCAGACTACTCCAAGTGGCAGGGCCAGTGCACGGCCTGCCACGAATGGAACACCATCAGCGAAGTGCGCGGCGTATCGGGCCCCGGCAAAGGCGCTCGAAGCGCGCGGTTCGAGGGCTACGCAGGCAGCCTGTCGGCCGTCAAAAGCCTGGACGAAGTCAGCCTGGCCGAACAGGCCCGCATCAGCACCGGCATGCAGGAATTCGACCGGGTACTGGGCGGCGGTCTTGTGGAAGGCTCTGCCGTACTCATGGGTGGCCACCCGGGCGCAGGTAAAAGTACCCTGCTGCTGCAGGCAGTATGTCAGCTCGCCGCCCAGCACCCTGCCCTGTACGTAACCGGTGAGGAATCCCTGCAGCAGGTGGCCATGCGCGCCAAGCGGCTGGGCCTGCCCACCAAAGACCTGAAAATGCTCTCGGAAACCTCCGTGGAACGCCTGCTGCAGGTAGCCGAAGCGGAAAAACCCCGCATCCTGGTGATCGACAGTATCCAGGTGATGCACGTGGCGGAAATCGAATCCGCCCCCGGCTCGGTCTCCCAGGTACGCGAGAGTGCGGCGTTCCTCACCCGCTTTGCCAAGCAGACCGGCACGATTCTGCTGCTGGTCGGCCACGTCACCAAAGACGGCAGCCTGGCCGGCCCGAAGGTTCTGGAGCACATGATCGACTGCTCGATCCTGCTGGAAGGCTCCAGCGACAGCCGTTACCGCACCCTTCGCGGCATCAAGAACCGCTTCGGTGCGGTGAATGAGCTGGGCGTATTCGCCATGCTGGAACAGGGCCTGAAGGAAGTAAAAAACCCCAGCGCCATCTTCCTGAACCGGGGCGAAGAAGCCGCGCCGGGCAGTGTGGTGATGGTGGTGTGGGAAGGCACAAGGCCCATGCTGGTGGAGATCCAGGCACTGGTGGACATGGCCCAGGGCAGCTACCCGAGGCGAGTGGCAGTAGGCACCGACCAGAACCGGCTGGCGATGCTACTGGCCGTGCTGCACCGCCATGGCGGGATGCATGTGGCGGACCAGGATGTGTTCGTGAACGTGGTGGGTGGCGTAAAGGTCAACGAGACCAGTGCGGACCTGGCGCTGCTTGCAGCGGTGGTTTCGTCCTTCCGCAACCGGGCGTTGCCGCAGGATCTGGTAATCTTCGGAGAAGTGGGGCTGTCCGGCGAAATCCGCCCGGTGCCAAGCGGTCAGGAACGCATCTACGAAGCCGCCAAGCACGGCTTTACGCGGGCGTTGGTACCGAAAGGCAACGCACCTCGCAAGCCTGTGGAAGGCATGAAAGTCATCCCGGTAACCAAGCTATCGGATGCCCTTTCAGCGCTAGAGGAGCTTTAGAGCTTTGGCCCCAGCCTTTAACTAATGGAGCACTGGGGCAGTATCAGAGAGCCTTTCCAAAAACCGCTACAAGCACATCCCTGTGCGCTTCTCTCCGGCCATCCATGGCCTACGAAATTTTTGGAAAGGCTCTCTGATACTGCCCCATCCAACATTGTGCATAGCGCACAAGCATTAACCTATCAGCTTGGCGAAATCCCGTTCTAACAGAGCCAAGTCCCCCAGCTTACTGGCAACCAACCGCTCGAGATTCTCAGTACTTTCAGCGTCTATGTAATCACACCGAAAACCAAGCCGTTCATCATCTGTATGCCTCAGCTCAACGGCCATAACAATGCCAGTCGCATGGTCGTCTACATGAATCACCACCTCAAACGGCTTGTTATACGGCAACGCCTCACCTTCCGGACGTTTGACCATCACCCCACCGAAAGAAATATCCAGTACCTCGGACGACCAGACCTGGTCTTCACAGAACAATTCACAGGGAGCCCCGAACTCCATTCGGCTGAATTTACGTTTCTCTTTATTTGACGGTGCCAAGACAAAACTCCTGATCGGTTGGCTCTGTTTTGACTATAGACCCGACACAAACAGAAGCACAACACGCCAATAGTCTTTGACTGCGTCAAATAAGGTAAAACGATTTAAAGCAAAGAAAAGCAGGGGGCGGCGGCGCTCGGACTATTTCACGGAGTTGGAACAGCGGTCTGGTGGGGGAGCCTCCAAAAAATGTGCGGAGCCATGGATGGCGGAGCCCAAGCGCCACAGGGATGTGCCGCAGGAGCGTTTTTTTGGAGGCTCCCCCACCAGACCGCCTCCCCCAACCCAAGCAGGCTAGGGAAGGCAATCACCCAAGTAAGGCTTTACCGGTGATACTCGGCACTCAATTCGACAACGGCATTGATGAACGCCCCGGCATGCTCCGGATCCACATCCGGGGTAATTCCATGCCCCAGGTTGAAGATATGCCCGGAGCCGGAACCATAGCGGGACAGGATGTCTGCCACTTCCTGCCGGATGCGCTCTTTCGGCGCATACAGCATGGCCGGGTCCATGTTGCCCTGCAGGGCAACCTTGTCACCTACCCGGGCGCGGGCGTTGCCGATGTCGGTGGTCCAGTCCAGGCCAACGGCATCGCAGCCGGAATCAGCGATAGACTCCAGCCACTGACCGCCGTTTTTGGTGAACAGGATTACCGGCACGCGACGACCTTCGCTTTCGCGGATCAGGCCGGCGACGATTTTCCTCATGTAACGCAGGGAGAATTCTTCGTAAGCCCAGCTGCTCAGCACGCCGCCCCAGGTATCGAAAATCTGCACCGCCTGGGCGCCGGCCTTGATCTGGCCGTTCAGGTAGTCGATAACGGCATCCGCCAGGTGATCCAGCAAGCGGTGCATCACTTCCGGCTGGCCGTACATCAGCTTCTTGGCTTCTGAGAAGGTCTTCGAGGAGCCACCTTCAATCATATAGGTCGCCAGGGTCCAGGGGCTGCCGGAGAAACCGATCAGCGGTACCCGGCCGTTCAGTTCACGGCGGATGGTGGAGACCGCATTCATCACGTAGTCCAGGTCGGACTCGGCATTCATTGTCGGCAGTGCATCTACGTCTGCTTCGGAACGGATCACTTTGCGGAATTTCGGGCCTTCTCCGGTTTCGAAGTACAGACCCAGGCCCAGCGCATCAGGAATGGTCAGGATGTCGGAGAACAGGATGGCGGCGTCCAGCGGGTAGCGCTCCAGCGGCTGCAGGGTCACTTCACAGGCCAGCGGGGTGTTCTTGCACAGGCTGAGGAAGTCGCCGGCCTTGGCCCGGGTTGCGCGGTATTCCGGCAGGTAACGGCCGGCCTGGCGCATCATCCACACCGGGGTGCGGTCTACGGGCTGGCGCATGAGGGCGCGCAGGAAGCGATCGTTCTTCAGCTCAGTCATAATTCCAGTCTTCTCGTCGGTAAATGGTCAGAGATAATGGGAAGCAATGATACCCCGTTTGCGACAATAAAAAAGGGCGGCTTTCCACTAGAAAGCCGCCCTTCTGACACCGGTCAAGCCGTTAATCAGACATCCAGGTAATCCAGGATGCCTTCTGCTGCCTGACGGCCTTCCCAGATGGCGGTAACCACCAGGTCGGAACCGCGCACCATATCGCCACCGGCGAAGATTTTCGGGTTGCTGGTCTGGAACGGGAATTCCGCCTGCTCCGGTGCGGTTACCCGGCCGGAGTCGTCGGTGTTTACGCCGAACTCGTCAAACCAGGGCGCCGGGCTGGGGCGGAAGCCGAAGGCCACCAGCACCGCGTCGGCCGGGATGATTTCCTCGCTGCCGGGCACCACTTCCGGGCGGCGGCGGCCGTTTTCATCCGGGGCGCCCAGTTCGGTGGTGACCACTTTCACGCCTTCCACCTTGCCGTTGCCGACGATTTCGACGGGCTGGCGGTTGAACAGGAACTTCACCCCTTCTTCCTTGGCGTTGGCCACTTCACGGCGCGAACCCGGCATGTTTTCTTCGTCCCGGCGGTAGGCGCAGGTCACGCTTTCCGCCTGCTGGCGAATGGAGGTGCGGTTACAGTCCATGGCGGTATCGCCACCGCCGAGCACCACGACACTCTTGTCTTTCATGTCGATGAACTCGGAGGGTTTTTGCTCGAAGCCCAGGCGGCGGTTGACGTTAGACACCAGGAACGGCAGGGCATCATACACACCCGGCAGGTCTTCGCCCGGGAAGCCGCCCTTCATGTAGGTGTAGGTGCCCATGCCCATGAACACGGCATCGAACTCGTCGATGATCGCCTTCAGCTGAACATCCTTGCCCACCTCGGTATTGAGGCGGAATTCCATGCCCATTTCCTCGAAGACCTGCCGGCGCCGGGCCATCACGGATTTTTCCAGCTTGAACTCGGGGATGCCGAAGGTCAGCAGGCCACCGATTTCCGGATACCGATCAAACACCACCGGTTTCACGCCATTGCGCACCAGGATGTCGGCACAGCCAAGGCCCGCCGGGCCAGCGCCGATTACCGCCACTTTCTTATCCGTCCACTTCACGTTGGACATATCCGGCTTCCAGCCCAGGGCGAAGGCGGTGTCGGTGATGTACTTTTCAACGGAACCGATGGTAACCGCGCCGTAGCCGTCGTTCAGGGTACAGGCACCTTCACACAGTCGGTCCTGCGGGCACACCCGGCCGCAGACTTCCGGCAGGGAGTTGGTCTGGTGGCACAACTCCACGGCTTTCATGATGTTGCCTTCCGACACCAGCTTCAGCCAGTTCGGAATGTAGTTGTGCACCGGGCACTTCCACTCGCAATACGGGTTGCCGCATTCCAGGCACCGATGCGCCTGCGAGGCGGCATGGGTTTCACTGAACGGGTGGTAGATTTCCCCGAACTCTTTCTTGCGCTTCTTGGCGGGCACCTTCTTGGGGTCTACCCGCCCTACTTCCACAAACTGAAAGTCATTATGGAGACGTTCTTTCATGTTGCTGCTCTCTTCATCTCGATTTCGACGGGGGCTGCGCCTGCCGGCAACAGCCCATCAACCTTTCTGAACCCGGGGTTATTCCGGGCGGGCACGGGTATTGGCCAGCAGGCTGCGCAGGTTCGCGGCCTTGGGCTTGACCAGCCAGAACCGGCCGATGTAATCGTCGAAATCCTCCAGAAGGTGCTCGGCCCAGGCACTTCCGGTTTCTGAAATATGCTCCCGGATCACACCTCGCAGGTGGTTCCGGTAGGCTTCCATGTCTTCCCGGGAGATCCGCTGGATATCCACCAGCTCGTGGTTGTACTTGTCCACGAAGGTGTTATCCAGGTCCAGTACGTAGGCGAAGCCGCCGGTCATACCGGCACCAAAGTTGTAGCCGGTGGAGCCCAGTACGGTTATCAGACCGCCGGTCATGTATTCACAGCAGTGGTCGCCTGCGCCTTCCACCACCGCGTGGGCGCCGGAGTTACGCACGGCAAAACGCTCGCCTGCGGTACCGGCGGCAAACAGCTTGCCTCCGGTGGCACCGTACAGGCAGGTGTTACCGATGATGGAGGTTTCCTGGGTTTTGAAGTCGCTGCCACGGGGCGGCTTGACCACCAGCTTGCCGCCGGTCATACCCTTACCCACGTAGTCGTTGGCGTCGCCTTCCAGCACCATGTTCAGGCCACCTACGTTCCAGACACCAAAACTCTGGCCAGCCGTGCCGGTAAGATCCAGCGTGATGGCGGCATCGGCCATGCCCTGGTTGCCATGCCGGGCGGCAATTTCGCCAGACAGGCGGGCACCGATGGAGCGGTCGCAGTTAGTGACTTTGTAGCTCCAGGCGCCGCCGGATTTCTCGGCAATGGCTGCGGCAGTGTCTTTCACCATCTGCTCCGCAAGCTTGCCCTCATCGAACGGCTGGTTGCGTTCTACCTGGCACACCTGCGGCTTGTCCGCCGGAATGTGGTCGTTCTGCAGCAGGCGGCTGAGGTCCAGTTTCTTCTGGCGCTCGGTGTCGCCCGGCAGGCGTTCCAGCAGGTCTACGCGGCCTACGAGTTCTTCCAGGCTGCGCACGCCCAGCTTCGCCAGCCACTCCCGGGTTTCTTCCGCCACAAAGCGGAAGAAGTTCATGGCCATTTCCACGGTGCCTTTGAAGTGCTCTTCCCGCAGGTAGTCGTTCTGGGTGGCCACGCCGGTGGCGCAGTTGTTCAAATGGCAGATCCGCAGGTATTTACAGCCCAGGGCCACCATGGGCGTGGTACCGAAACCGAAGCTTTCAGCACCCAGAATGGCGGCTTTCACCACGTCCAGGCCGGTCTTGATACCGCCATCGGTCTGCAGGCGAATCTTGCCACGCAGGTCGTTGGCACGCAGGGCCTGCTGGGTTTCGGTCAGGCCCAGCTCCCAGGGAGAACCGGCGTAGCGAATGGAGGTCAGCGGGCTGGCCGCAGTACCGCCGTCATAGCCGGATACGGTGATCAGGTCAGCATAGGCCTTGGCCACGCCGGCAGCGATGGTGCCGACACCCGGTTCGGATACCAGTTTCACAGACACCAGCGCTTCCGGGTTTACCTGCTTCAGGTCGAAGATCAGCTGAGCCAGGTCTTCGATGGAGTAGATATCATGGTGCGGCGGCGGCGAAATCAGGGTCACGCCGGGCACCGAGTAACGCAGCCGGGCGATCAGGTCATTCACCTTGCCACCGGGCAGCTGGCCGCCCTCACCGGGCTTGGCACCCTGAGCCACCTTGATCTGCATAACATCGGCACTGCGCAGGTATTCAGCCGTTACGCCGAAACGACCGGAGGCCACCTGCTTGATCTTGGAGCGCTTGTTGGTGCCATAGCGGGCCGGGTCTTCCCCGCCCTCACCGGAGTTGGAGCGGCCACCCAGGGTGTTCATGGCTACAGCCAGGGCTTCGTGGGCTTCCGGAGACAAGGCACCGAGGGACATGGCAGCGGAATCGAATCGGGGGAAGATGCTTTCCACCGGCTCTACTTCACTGAGGTCGATGCCTTTGATGTCTTTCCTGAAGGTCAGCAGATCCCGCAAGGTTGCCACCGGGCGCTCATTCACCAGGCCGGCGTATTCCTTGTAGTGACCATAGTCGCCGCTAATGACGGCATCCTGCAGCTTCGCCACCACATCCGGGTTGAAGGCATGGTATTCCTGGCCGTGCACATACTTCAGCAAACCACCGGGAGACAGGGGTTTGCGGGGTTTCCAAGCTACAGCGGCCAGTTGTTCCTGGTCCTGCTGGAAGTCATAGAAGTCCGCACCCTGAATACGGCTGGGTACACCTTTGAAGCACAGATCCACAACGCTGTCGGCCAGGCCGATGGCCTCGAACAGTTGGGCACCCCGATAGGAGGTAATGGTGGAGATCCCCATCTTGGACAGGATCTTCAGCAAGCCCTTGTTGATGCCCTTGCGGTAATTGTTCTTGGCCTGGACCGGGTCCATCAGCATTTCGCCGGTGCGGATCAGGTCGTTCAGCACCTGGTAGGCCAGGTACGGATACACCGCGGTGGCACCAAAACCGAACAGCACCGCAAAGTGGTGCGGGTCCCGGGCCCAGCCGGTTTCCACGATGATGTTGGAATCGCAACGCAGGCCGTTACGCACCAGGTGGTGGTGAACGGCGCCGGTGGCCATCAGGGAGTTGATCGGCAGTTCGCCCTCGGCCAGCCCCTTATCGCTCAGAATCAGCAACACCTTGGCACTGCGCGAGGCATTGGCCGCCTGCTCGCAGATACGGCGAACCGCCTGCTCCAGTCCCTCTTCCGGGCGGTAGCTCAGGGCAATGTGCTCAACCTCGAAGCCCGGACGATCGTTGTTGCTGATCTTCAGGAACTTGGCTGGAGACAGCACCGGCGTGGTCAGGATGATCCGGTTGGCGTGGTCCGGGGTTTCCTGGAAAACGTTCTTTTCCGCACCCAGACACGTCTCCAGAGACATCACAATGGTCTCGCGGAGCGGGTCGATGGGCGGGTTGGTTACCTGGGCGAACTTCTGCCGGAAGTAGTCGGCCACATGGCGAACCTTGCTGGACAGCACCGCCATGGGGGTATCGTCACCCATGGAGCCAACCGCTTCCTGGGCGCCTTCACCCAGCGGCCGCAGCACCTGGTCCCGCTCTTCGAACGAGACGTTGAACATCTTCTGGTGCACCAGCAGATCGTCCGATTCCATCAGCCGGAACTCGGGTGTGGCCTGGTCCAGGGTGGTTTCGATGCGCAGGGAGTTGCCCCGCAGCCAGCGCTTGTACGGCTTGGCGTTTTTCAGCCGCTCATCGATATCCGGTGTGTGCAGTACGTCGCCGGTTTCGGTGTCGATGGCGAGCATCTGGCCCGGCCCTACCCGACCCTTGGCAACCACATCGTCCGGAGTGTAGCTGTAAGTGCCGACTTCAGATGCCAGTGTAATAAAGTCATCCTTGGTAACCACCCAGCGCGCCGGGCGCAGGCCGTTACGGTCGAGCATACACAGTGCGTAGCGGCCGTCGGACATAACCAGACCGGCCGGGCCATCCCAGGGCTCCATGTGCATGGAGTTGTATTCGTAGAAGGCGCGCAGGTCCGGGTCCATGGTCTCAACGTTCTGCCATGCCGGCGGAATCATCATGCGCACCGCACGGAACAGGTCCACGCCACCGGCCAGCAGGATTTCCAGCATGTTGTCCATGCTGGAGGAGTCAGAACCGGTCAGGTTCACCAGCGGCTGCAGGGTTTGAAGGTCCGGCAGGGCCGGAGAACTGAACTTGGCGGCACGGGCGATGGCCCAGTTACGGTTGCCGTCGATGGTGTTGATTTCGCCGTTGTGGGCCAGGAAGCGGAACGGCTGGGCCAGCGGCCAGCGCGGCATGGTGTTGGTGGAGAACCGCTGGTGGAACACACAGATCGCGGTTTGCAGGTCCGGGTCGCCCAGATCCTTGTAGAAGTTCGCCAGGTCTGCCGGCATCATCAGGCCTTTGTAGGCCAGGGTACGGTGAGACAGGCTGCAGATGTAGAACTCGGAGTCATCCGCCATATCCCGCTCGGCATGGCGGCGGCCAACAAACATGCTGATGGCAAAGTCTTGCTCAGACTTTCCGGCCGGCAGCACGAACACCTGCTCGATGCGGGGCATACAATCCCGGGCCATGGGGCCCAGGCAACTGTCATCCACCGGCACTTCCCGCCAGCCCATGATTTCCAGGCCCTGCTCGGTCAGTCTGCGCTCAACCGCAGCCCTTCCGGCTGCAGCCCTGGATTCCTCCGGAGCTAAAAAAACCTGGCCAACTGCAAACAAGTCGCCAGGTTTTTTTCCAAACGCCGCTTCCGCAGCTTTAATGAGGAAGGCCTTGGGGCTCTGCAAAAGGAGCCCACAACCATCGCCGGTTTTGCCATCTGCTGCGATGCCTCCGCGGTGGGTCATACAGGTGAGGGATTCAATAGCAGTTTGCAACAGCTTATGGCTGGCCTCGCCCTTCATGTGGGCAATCAGGCCAAAACCGCAGTTGTCCCTGAATTCGTCGGGATGATACAAGCCTGTTGTCATAAGCGTTCTCTCGTGTAAAAAGGCTTCCCGCCAGCCCCTTATGCACTGCCTTAGTGCACAAAATGAACTGACACCAAAAAAAAGGGGGAGGGGAGTCTACGCACGTATTTATACCTACGCAACAACTTTTTATACGGTAGAGGCTACTTTTTGCAATTTTGCACCGGAATGGTGCAAAACAGGGGATCTAAAAGAGGGCAGAAAGGCCGCAGGGCACCATAATCGGCCCCTGCAGCCGGGTATGCAGAAAACAGGTCAGCGGATAAAGGCGCTCAGTGTCGCCTGGATATTGCCGGCGGCCGCTTCGTCGGTTACATAGGCATCACCAAGTGCTTTCATCAGCACCAGGCGGAGCTTGCCGTCGACATTCTTTTTGTCCACCGCCATCAGGCTCATGAAATCGTCTTCGGTCATGCCTTCCGGAGCCAGCTCCGGCAACCGGGCCCGGCGGATCAGTTCCGCTGCACGGTCACGGTCCGCAGGCGTGATATTACCTTCACGAACCGAAAGATCAGCCGCCATCAGCATGCCGGTACCCACTGCTTCGCCATGCAACCAGTTGCCGTAGCCCGCAAAGGTCTCGATGGCATGGCCAAAGGTATGACCCAGGTTGAGAATCGCCCGCAGGCCGCCTTCTTTTTCATCCAGCGCAACCACCTCGGCCTTGCACAGGCAGGAACGGTAGATAGCTTCACCCAGGGCTGCCGGCTCCAGCCGGACCAGCTCATCAATGTGCTGCTCCAGCCAACCCAGAAACGGCTCTTCCCGGATCAAACCATACTTGATGACTTCCGCCAGCCCGGCAGAGACTTCCCGGGGTGGCAGGGTGGCCAGGGAATCGGTATCAATCAGCACAGCCTGCGGCTGATGGAATGCACCCACCATGTTTTTGCCCAAGGGATGGTTGATGCCGGTTTTTCCGCCCACGGAGGAATCCACCTGGGACAACAGGGTTGTGGGAATCTGGATAAAGGGCACGCCCCGCTGATAGCAGGCCGCCGCAAACCCGGCCATGTCCCCCACTACACCGCCACCAAGGGCCGCGATGGTGGTTTTGCGGGTGTGACGTTTTTCGAGCAAGCCATCGAAGATCAGGTTCAGGGTTTGCCAGTCTTTGTATTTTTCACCATCCGGCAGGGTAACCACATCCACGGTTTTACCGGGGAAGCAGGCACGGGCTTTTTCGAGGTACAGGGGCGCGACCGTTTCGTTGGTAACGATCATCACCTGGTTGCCGGCCACCCAGGGGGTCAGATCAAAGGAGCCAAGTAAACCCTGACCGATAATAATCGGGTAGCTGCGCTCCCCGAGGTCAACGTCAAGTTCTCGAAGTACCTTGTGCATAGTCACGACCTTCTTTGCGTCTTTGCCGTTTGTGCCGGGGGGTTCTGGGGTTGATACGGTTGACCAGCTGCCGGACCACCAGCCGGGGGCTTTTCCGGTCTGTGTACATCACGATATCCGCCAGCCTGGTATACAGCGGATCACGGATGTCGAACAGCCTGCGCAGGACGGCCTCCGGATCGTCATTCTGCAGCAACGGGCGGTTACGGTCTTTGCGGGTGCGCTCCACCTGTTGTTCGATGGAGGTTTTCAGGTACACCACCACAGAGTTTTTCTTCAGTAACGGATGGTTTTCCGGGCGCATTACAGCGCCACCACCAGTGGCCAGAACGGTGCCCTGTTCGCCGGTGAGCTCATCCAGCATGGCAGTTTCCCGCTGGCGAAAGCCGTCCTCCCCTTCCACATCGAAGATCCAGGGAATATTGGCGCCGCAGCGTTCTTCAATAATGCGGTCAGAATCGAGAAAACGGTACCCGAGTTCCTTGGCTAGCATCCGGCCGATGGTACTTTTTCCGGCCCCCATAGGCCCGACCAGTACTACGCGTTTGGGCAAAGACATAATTTCCGCTCAACAGATTTCAAGCGGGTGAGAATAGCACAGGGCGCACCTTTCCATAAGTCACCGGCACCAGAAGCACTGCTCCAGACACGAAAAAGCCGCCGGGGTTAGCGGCGGCTTTTCGGTTTGCTGGCCGGATCAGTCGATCAGGTCGTTCTTGATGATCTTCGGGGTGATGAAGATCAGCAGCTCACTGCGCTCATTGATGTGCTCAGTACGCTTGAACAGGCGGCCAAGGTAGGGAATATCACCCAGGAACGGAGTCTTGGTGGTTTGCGTGGCCACCTCGGACTGGAAGATACCACCCAGAACCACTGTCTCGCCGTTCGCCACCAGCACTTGAGTCATAACTTCATTGGTGTTGATCGACGGAATACCGGCCGTGACCTCGCCCCGGGAATCCTGGTTGACTACCAGATCCATAATGATCTTATCATCCGGGGTAATTTGCGGGGTCACTTCCAACGATAGCACAGCCTCCTTAAAAGAAACGGAAGTGGCACCACTGGACGCAGCTTTCTGGTACGGAATCTCTTCACCGGACTTGATAGATGCCGTCTGGCGGTCCGCAGTCACAACCCGCGGCTGGGAGACCACTTCTGCACGGCCGTCGCTTTCGAGGGCAGAAAGCTCCAGATCTACCAGGAAGTCATCACTGCCCCAGCCGATTGCGAAGGAGGATGCGCCCTCGCCAGACACCCCTAGATCAACACCCAAGGCACCCGGGAAGGAAATGGTATTGCTGCCACCGCCAGCTGCGTCGCGAGCTTCCTGCAGGGTGCCCAGCGAGCCACCAATGGTCACAACGTCATCGCCATCGACATTGTAAGCAGCACCACCCCAGCGAACACCGATGTCTTCGGCCACATTGGTTTGTGCCCGGACAATGCGTGCCTCGATAGAAACCTGGCGTACAGGTACGTCCCAGGTAGTTACCAGGCGACGAATCTCTTCCAGCTTGTCCGCTGTTTCACGCACACTGATGGTGTTGGTACGGGCATCTGACGATACGAAACCACGGGAGGAAATCAGCTCTTCGTCTGCCTGAATCAGGGCTACCACATCCGCGGCCTTGGCGTAGTTCACCTGAATGATATCCAGACGAACCGGCGCCAGCTCAGCGATCTGCTTGGAGGTTTCCAGCTCAAGCTTTTCACGGGCGGCAATTTCATCCGCTGGGGCTACCAGCAGCACGTTGCCAATCTGGCGCTTGTCCAGACCCTTGGTTTTAAGAATCAGATCCAGCGCCTGATCCCAGGGTACATTCTGCAAGCGCAGGGTAATGCTGCCACCCACAGTGTCACTGGCCACCAGGTTCAGGCCGGTGAAATCGGCAATCAGCTGAAGTACAGAGCGCACTTCAATATCCTGGAAGTTCAGGGACAGTTTCTCACCGGTGTACGGGAACTTCTCTTCACGGCGGATTTCCGCTTCTTCCTGGGACAGCTCTTCAACACTGACCGTAAACTCCCGGCCAGACTGGTAGGCAATGTAGTCGTACTCGCCTTCCGGACGGATTTCGATCACCGCATTGCCATCTTCAACAAATGTATCGATACGGGTTACCGGAGTGGCGAAGTCCGAAACATCCAGGCGACGGCGCAGGTTGGCCGGCACCTCCAGGTCCGGCATGGTCAGCCGGATACGGCCACCAAGCTCAGTGAGGTTTACAGCGGCCTTGGTGCTGCCGAGATCCACAATCACCCGACCTTCACCGTCTTTGCCCCGGCGGAAATCCACATCCGCCAGCGCATTGGAAGATGAGGTTGAGGCAACTGGCGCTGACTGGGGCTGTGCCGGGCGGGAGCTCGCCACAGGCGCTGAACCGCCTCCACCAATGGTCATTACCAGCGAGTTATTGTTGCGAACCGTTTCATGAGGCACCAGCTCCACCAGATTGAAGATCAACCGGGTGCGGTCCTTGGTTTCCACGACCGTCAGGCTCTGGGCATTTCCGCTACCCAGCGGAATGCTGCGCTGATTGAGGCCGCTGGTGGTATCCGACAGGTCTACGGCGATCCGTGCAGGACGCTCGATGGTATAACCCTTAGGTTCGGGCGGGGCACCATCGAACTTCATGGTCACTTCGAGGCCTTCCCCCGGCAGCGACGTAAACGATACGTCTTCCAGCGTGACCGCTCCGGCCAGGCTACTCCATAACCCGATGGCAATCACGCCGACACAGACATTGAGTTTTTTGAACATCGCTAGCCTCGATCCCACAACTTTTTGTTCATGCATATTTCTTTCAATCATGTTTTTGCCGCTCCCCTGCCTCATTCTTCATCCAGGGACAGGGAGCGCGGGCGCTCGACCCAACCACCCCGGCCGTTCGGAACGATTTCCACCAGCTCGATCCGGGTGTCGCTCACGCCAACCACCCGGCCGTAATTCTGGCCCATGTAGTTACCGGTGCGGACTCGGTGAATCCCGCCTTCGTTGTCCCGTATTAACGCGAACAGGTTGCCATCCACGCCCTGCAGAGTACCGACCATTCCAAGTGATTTAAGGTCAAAGTTCTCCAGAACTTCCTTCGGTCGATCCAGATCCGGTTCTACGTCACTCACCGGCTCTTCATCGGCCATGGTCAGCTGAACATCGATGGGCGGCTCGAACGGCGCTCTCCGATCGGCTGCCGAATAACTGAACGCCTCATAGGCTTTGAATTCCGGCAGGGGCTCAACGTGGCCCCGGGGCTTGGCCCGGGTATCCGCCATAAACTTGTCCAGATCAGAGAAACCGTTTCCCTGGGAACAAGCCGTCAGCAAAGAGGCCAGACACACACCCAGCCAGGCTTTTCCCGCATGCTTTCCTGTCATGCTCACTCTCCAGCCCGGTAGCGGTAGGTACGGGCAACAACCTGCATATCAAGCTGGTCACCCTCTCCGCTGATTGGTTTGATGGTTAAATCGTGCAATGTAACGATCCGCGGCAGGCTGGCCACACTGCTCACGAAAGAGGCAAGCTCGTGGTAGGCGCCCGAAACCCGGATGTTGATCGGCAGCTCCGAGTAGAAGTCCCGGCGCTGCTCCGGCTGCAGCTTCACTTCCTGCAACGCCAGGCCATTGCCCAACGCCGTGTTGGTAATGTCCTCGAGCAGGCCCGGAACTTCCGTCTCACTGGGTAGCTGACGCACCAGCGCTCCGAAGGTTTCCTCCATCTCGGCCATCTGGGCCTTGAACACGTCCAGGTTCGCCACCTGATAGGCTTTTTGCTCGTACTGCTGCTTGAGTTCCTGCTCCTGCTTTTCGACACGGTCGAGCTGAGCGTACTGATCCTTGATAAAGAACCAGTAGCCACCACCAAGAATCAGGCCGAAGACTATCAGCGCAACAATTGCCTTGACTGGCGCAGGCCAGATACCCGCGTTATTGATATCAAGGTCATTGATATCGAATTCATTCAGGCTTTTAAGTGAGTCCGCGAGGCTCATTATTTATCCTCCCCTTCGGGCTCTGGAGTTTTTTGCTGCACAGAGAGGTTGAACTGGCTGTATCCGGCACGGCGATCGTCTGCCACAGCCACGTTGGACAGGTTCGGACTGGTAAACCAGTCAGACTCGTCAAAGCGGCGCATCAGGTTCGAAATGCGACTGTTGGACTCGGCCATGCCAACGATATCGATCCGATCCCCCGACCGCTTCAGGTCCGTAAAGAACAGGCCATCGGGCAACGTGCGCACCAACTCGTCAAATACCCTGACAATAACAGGGCGTTTGCCCTGCAGATCCTGGATGACCTGCATACGAGCCAGCAGCTCGTCGCGCTGCCGCTTGAGGTTTTCAATCTCTTTGATTTGCTTATCCAGTTCCTTACCGGCCGTTTCGATGTAGGCATTACGGGACTGCTGGTAGGCAATCCGGTTATCCATATCGCTCTTCCAGAGGAATGCCAGGCCTGCGGCAATAATCGCCGCGCCCAGAATCATCACCACGAACTGTTTCTGTTTTTCAGCCCGCAGTTCTTCCCGCCAGGGCCTGAGGTTAATTTTTGCCATCAGTCGAAACTCCTCATTGCCAGACCACAGGCAATCATCAACGACGGGGCATCATTGCTCAGGGCTGAGGCGTTTACCCGGGAGCCGATCGACATATCGGCGAAGGGGTTGGCCACCAGGGTCCGGGTACCGGTTTTTTCTTCAACCATTTCAACCAGCCCCTGTATAGAAGCGGTTCCACCTGCCAGCACCACATAATCCACCGAGTTGTACTGGCTGGCACCGAAGAAGAATTGCAGTGCGCGGGCAGCCTGCTGAACCACTGCTTCCCGGAAGGGGCCAAGTACTTCTTCTTCGTAGTCGTCCGGCAGCCCGCCCTTTTTCTTGGCCAGGCCGGCTTCCTCGAACGACACGCCATAGCGGCGCTGGATTTCTTCCGTCAGCTGGCGGCCACCGAAGATTTGTTCACGGGTATAAACCGTCGTGCCGCCGGCGAGAACGCTAAGCGTGGTCATGGTGGCACCCAGGTCGACAATGGCAACGACCATTTCCTCGCCCTGCCCATCGAGCTGTTGTTCGATCAGGGTGTAAGCGCGCTCAAGGGCATTGGCTTCAACGTCGACGATCTTGGATTTCAGGCCGGCAATTTCAAGCACATCTTCCCGGACATCCACGTTCTCTTTCCGGCAAGCCGCCAGGAGCACTTCAACTTTGTCCGGGTTAGATTCGGAAGGCCCCTGAACCTCAAAATCCAGGGCCACTTCATCCAGCGGATAGGGAATGTACTGATCCGCCTCAAGGCCGATCAGGTCTTCCATCTCGAACTCATTGAGGCCGCTGTCCATCTCAATGATCTTGGTGATGACCGCCGAACCGGACACCGCGACAGCAGCTTGTTTGACGCTGGTGTGGGACTTGGACGCCACCCGCTTGAGCACTTCGCCCACAGCTTCGACGTTGGTGATATTTTTCTCGACTACCACATCAGCCGGCAACGGCTCTACGGCATAGCTCTCGACCCGATAACGACTGCCATGTTTCGACAGCTCGAGCACCTTCACTGAACTGGAGCTGATATCCACTCCCAGCACAGCACTGGATTTTTTTCCTGGTAATCCGAACACGCGCTCACCCTATACCTGGTTGAATACACCCGGCTGTGCAACCCTGGAGCTCCTGAGTTCCGGTAGCTGTCCCAGAATTGCGCTATCTGTTTTTTATGTAAGAGAATTTCTTTTTTTTTACGTCTACAATGCACTCTCTTATTTATTCAGGAGCGATTGCAGGTTGGAAAGGCCACCCAAGCCTTCCTAAAGCAATTTCTCAAATAATAGACCTATATCCAACTGTTGTCAGAAAAAAATGTCTAATCTGCTGCGTACATCTCGTGTTTTAGCCTGGTTCATTCTCACCGGCCTGAGTGTCGCTGTTATTGTTGCCTCCAGCTTCTACCTTTACCTTCGCCCCAACCTGCCGGATGTTGACCAGCTGCTGGACGTAAAGCTGCAGACGCCGCTGAGGGTGTATAGCAAAGACAACAGATTAATAGCAGAATTCGGCGAAAAGAGAAGGGCACCGGTCACAATAGAACAGATCCCTACAATTCAGTTACAAGCCTTTATGGCCGCTGAAGACTCCCGCTTTTACGACCACTTCGGGGTAGACATCAAAGGCCTGGTGCGGGCTGCCATCGAACTGATCTCCACCGGCGAAATCCAGTCTGGCGGAAGCACCATCACCATGCAGGTTGCAAAAAATTACTTTTTGTCACGGGACCGCACCTTCATCCGCAAGTTCAACGAGATACTGCTGGCACTTCAGATTGAACGTGAACTGAACAAAGAACAGATCTTCGAGCTATACCTGAACAAGATCTATCTGGGTAACCGGGCCTATGGTATCGCAGCGGCAGCTCAGGTGTATTACGACAAACCGGTTAACGAACTCTCGCTCGCCCAGATGGCCATGCTGGCAGGCCTGCCCAAGGCACCTTCCGCCTATAACCCGCTGGCAAACCCCGAGCGGGCGCTGATTCGCCGGGACTGGATTCTTGGCCGGATGAAAGACCTGGGCTACATCAGTGAAGAAGCCGGGGCCCTTGCCAAAGACGCACCTATTACCGCCAGCTACAACACCAGGGAAACCGAAGTTAACGCCGACTACCTGGCTGAGATGGCCCGTGCCGAAATGGTTCGCAGGTTTGGCGAGGAAGCCTACACCGATGGGTACAGCGTAACCCTCACCGTGGATAGCGAAAAGCAGCAGGCTGCCACCGAAGCCCTGCAGGCGGGCCTGGAAGACTATGACCGCCGCCACGGCTTCCGCGGCGCTATCGGCCAGATTGATGTGAGCGACCTGTCAGGCGACGAAATCTCCCGACAACTGCTCAACTATCCGCAAGTGGAGTCACTGGTGCCCGCCGTGGTTACCCGCATCGACGATGAGGCCGGTGAAGTGCATGCCCAGCTACGCAGACTGGGTACCGGGATCATAGGCTTCGACACCATGACCTGGGCCAAGCGGTACCGCACCGAAAACCTAACGGGCCCGGAACCGAAAAAGCCGTCAGACGTGGTGAGCGTCGGTGACGTTATTTACACGAAGATCCTTGAACTGCCGCAGGTCACCGAACTGCCAGAGGCCAATGACGATCAGCCGAAACCCGCAGAAGCCGGTGCCGGCACCCTGAAAGCGGCCCTTGCCCAGGCACCAAAAGTGGAAGGTGCCCTGATCTCACTGGCCGCAAAAACCGGCGCCATCGAAGCCCTGGCCGGCGGATACAGCTTCAGCCAGAGCAAATACAACCGTGCCACCCAGGCCCAGCGTCAGCCGGGCTCTACCTTCAAGCCGTTCCTGTATCTGGCTGCCCTGGAAAACGGCCGCACACCGGCCACCCTTTATAATGACGCGCCGATTGTTTTCGATGACTCGGAACTGGAAGACACCTGGCGCCCCCAGAATTCATCAGGGCAATTCTACGGCCCCACCACCTTGCGTGAGGGCCTCTATCGCTCACGGAACCTGGTATCTATTCGCCTGCTTCGGGACCTGGGCATTCAGACCACCCTTGATTACCTGCGCCAGCTGAAGGTACCGACCAACAACATGCCATCCAACCTGTCACTGTCTCTGGGCAGTGGCTTGCTGACTCCGATGGAACTGGCCCGGGCCTTCGCGGTTATCGCCAACGGGGGCTACGATGTACAACCGTACCTGATCGAACGCATCGAGGAATCTGACGGCACCGTGGTATACGAAGCACCGGAAACCATACTGTGCGACAGTAACTGCGATCAGCTGGCAGAAAACGAGAACGCCACAGACATCCAGACCGACGAGCTTCCCGATACCGAAGGCATGGCACTGCCCGCCTCTGCAGACGAACCCGAAGGGCCACGGGTAATGCGCCGGCTGGCCGATGAGCGGTCCGTGTACATCCTGCATTCGATCATGCAGGACGTCATCCGCCGGGGTACCGGTCGCCGCGCACTGGCCCTTGAGCGCAGTGACCTGGCGGGCAAAACCGGTACAACCAACGAGCAGAAAGACACCTGGTTTGCCGGCTTCAACCACGACATGGCAACAACCGTATGGGTCGGTTTTGATCAACCAGCCCCGCTTGGTCGCGCCGAATATGGTGCCAGCACCGCCCTGCCGGTGTGGCTGGATTACATGAAAGTCGCGCTGAAGGATGCGCCTGCCGCCACTATGGACCGGCCAAACGGCCTTGCCAGCATCCGCATTAATCCGCAGACCGGTGAGCGGGCACGGCCGGGAGAAGACGGAGTGTTCGAGCTGTTCAAGGAAGACGACGTGCCGGCCCCGCTTTCTGCAGATGACAACGGCTCCGGACTGAATGGCGAATCTGAAGGCTTGTCACGGCAGATTTTCTAACCGAAAAGCGAAGATACAGACACAAAAAAACCGGCGGGATCTCCGCCGGTTTTTTTATGAAGCCAGACTACATCGCAATCAGATGATGTCGTCCATGGACTTCAGCGGGTAGTGGGCCGGGTAAGGCAGGCCAGCTACACCGGAGTCTACCGCGGCACGGGCCACAGCAGCAGGAACCACTTCCAGCAGACGAACATCCATCGGCTTGGGAATGATGTATTCCTTGCCAAACTCCAGGCTATCTACACCGTAAGCAGCACAGATTTCCTGGGGTACCGGCTCCTTGGCCAGCTCACGGATGGCGTGAACAGCGGCCACTTTCATTTCCTCGTTGATGGCGGTTGCACGAACGTCGAGCGCGCCACGGAAAATGAACGGGAAGCCCAGTACGTTGTTTACCTGGTTCGGATAGTCAGAGCGACCCGTCGCCATGATCAGGTCATCACGGGTAGCCATGGCCACTGCCGGGCTGATTTCCGGATCCGGGTTGGAGCAGGCAAACACGATCGGGTTCGGAGCCATCTTGGCCAGCTGCTCGGCACCCAACAGGTCCGGGCCGGAGAGACCCAGGAATACATCAGCACCGTCGATAGCGTCGTCCAGGGTGCGCTTGTCCGTCTCGTTCGCGAACATCGCCTTGTACTGGTTCAGATCGTCACGACCAGAGTGGATCACACCCTTACGGTCGAGCATGTAGATATTTTCAGAGCGGATACCGCAGCTGACCAACAGCTTCATGCAGGCGATTGCGGCCGCACCGGCGCCCAGACAAACCACCTTGGCTTCTTCGATTTTCTTGCCCTGCAGCTCAAGGGCATTGATCATGCCGGCTGCAGTTACGATGGCAGTACCGTGCTGGTCATCGTGGAAGATGGGCACATTGCACTTTTCGATCAGAGCGCGCTCGATCTCGAAGCACTCGGGTGCCTTGATGTCTTCCAGGTTGATGCCGCCGAAGGTATCTGCGATACGCTCAACAGTTTCAATAAACGCTTGCGGGCTTTCGGAATTGACTTCGATATCGAATACGTCGATTCCGGCAAAGCGCTTGAACAGTACGCCCTTGCCTTCCATTACCGGCTTGCTCGCCAGGGGGCCGAGATTACCCAGACCCAGGATGGCAGTACCGTCAGAAATAACGGCTACCAGGTTACCCTTGGCTGTGTATTTGTATGCATTCTCGGGGTCCTTCGCGATCTCGCGGACCGGTTCGGCAACCCCGGGGCTGTACGCCAGGGAAAGATCGCGGGCAGTTTCGGTCGGCTTGGTGATTTCAACACTCAGCTTACCCGGCCGCGGTTTGGCGTGATATTCAAGGGCTGCTTCTTTCAGATCTTGAGACATTGCCACTGTTCCGTTTGTCACGTTTAAAGGTAAATACCGCCGGACCTAGCCAGCGGAGCGCGCCATTATGGCGCGCCCGACCCGAAACGACAAGCCGAAATCGAACATTTTACAATCAGTCAATAGGGCATTTTGCGTATGCAGCAGCAAAGGGGCCTGATCTGCAGGCACAAAAAAAGCGCCCGAAGGCGCTTTTTTCAGCATTGCGGCAATGATCAGTCTTTCTTGCCGCCGATCCGGCTGCCGAAACGCTTCTGGAAGCGATCGATACGACCACCGGTATCCATAACCTTCTGCTTGCCAGTGTAGAACGGGTGGCACTGGGAGCAAACGTCCAGCTGCAGGTCGTGACCAACAGTAGAGCGGGTCTTGATCACGTTACCGCAGGAACAGGTAGCGGTGATGTCTTCGTACTTCGGGTGAATACCTTCTTTCATGGCGAACCTCTTTCGGTCATGCCGCTACCTGATCACCCGCCGTAAAGGGCGGTTTCAGCCAGGCACCGCATGTTTGAATCAATTGGAAAGACCGTGCACAATCAAGCCCGGCCAGAAACAGACCGCGAATCTTACTGACAAACCCGGCCACAGGCAAGTACCTTGCTCCCCCGGAACCAGCCCGTAAACTACCGCCGGCGCCATACCGCCCGTTTTCAGGATACGCAGATACCGTGACACGGCCAGCAACTGCCCGCATCGCCCTCAACCGCCCGCTCCGCAGGCTGTTTGACTACCGGGTTCCGGATGGCCTTGAGCTGGCCCCGGGGCAGCGGGTGAAAGTGCCTTTCGGCCGGCAAACCCTGACCGGCCTGGTGGTAGAAACAGGGGTTCAACCGCCAGAAGGCATTACCCTGAAGCCGGTGGCCGAAACCCTGGAGCCCTGGCCCGCCCTACCCGAAAGCACCTTCCGGCTATTAACCTGGGCCAGCGACTACTATCAGCACCCACTGGGCGAATGCCTGTTCACCGCCCTGCCCCCCGCCTTGCGCAAAGGCCGGCCGGCGCGGGAAAAGCCGGATGAAAGCTGGCACTGCACAGCCAGCGAGGCCGCCCTGCCGGCCACCGCGCACCGCCAGCGGGCGCTGTTCAATACGGTAAAAGAAGCGCCCGGCATAACCACCAGCGCCCTGGTACAGGCGGGCTTCAGCCGCGCACAGATGCGTGCACTGGAACAGAAAGAACTGATACAGCAGAAGGAGGCGATTGCGGGCATAACCACAGCTGCCGAAGCCGACCTGTCCGCTCCGCTGCTGTCAGCAGCTCAACAAACAGCGGCTGCCGGTTTACCGGAACATACCGATGAATTTTCAGCCACCCTTTTATACGGCATTACCGGAAGCGGCAAAACCGAACTGTACCTGCACTACCTGAAAACCCGCCTGCAAGACAACGAGCAGGCACTGGTGCTGGTGCCGGAAATCAACCTGACACCGCAAACCCTGGCCCGCTTCCGCCGCTATTTCGGCAACCGGATTGCGGTATGGCATTCCGCCCTGAACGACGGCGAACGCCTGAGCACCTGGCTGAAAATCCGCAACGGCGAGCCGGTTATCCTGATTGGCACCCGCTCTGCCGTATTGCTTCCGTTTACCGGGCTCCGCACCCTCATCGTGGACGAAGAGCACGACAGCTCCTACAAGCAGGGTGAGGGCTTCCGCTATTCCGGCCGGGATGTGGCCGTATACCGGGCCCACCTGAACCAGTGCCCGGTGATTCTGGGCTCCGCCACGCCATCTCTGGAATCCTGGCACAACGCCAGTCAGGGCAAGTACCAGCTCATCCGGCTGGAAGAACGGGCCGGCAACGCCAGGCCTCCGGCGCTGGAGCTGCTGGATATCCGCAGCCGGCCACTGGAAGCCGGGCTGTCTCGCCCGGCCCTGACTGCCATCAAAGAAACACTGGACAAAGGCGAACAGGCCCTGGTGTTTGTAAACCGCCGCGGCTTCGCCCCGGTAATGATGTGTTTTGACTGCGGCCACCTGGAGGAATGCCCCCGCTGCGACACCCGCCTGACCTATCACAGGCGGGACAGGGCCATGCGCTGCCACCACTGCGACTTCCAGATGGCCGCCAGCCACAACTGCCCGAAATGCCAGAGCGAAAACTACAAACCCGTGGGCCAGGGCACCGAGCGTACCGAAGACACCCTGGCCGAACAGTTCCCGGACACTCCCGTGGTGCGGGTCGACCGGGACAGCACCCAGCGCAAGGGCAGCATCCAGGCCATATTGAAAAAAGTGAACAGCGGCGAGCCGTGCATACTGGTGGGCACCCAGATGCTGGCCAAGGGCCACGACTTTCCCAACGTGACCCTGGTGTGCGTGGTGAATGCAGACGGAGGCCTGTTCAGCGTGGATTTCCGCGCACCGGAACAGATGATACAGACCCTGTTACAGGTGAGCGGCCGCGCCGGCCGGGGCGACAAACCCGGCAAGGTGCTGATCCAGACCTGCCACAGCGACCATCCACTGCTCAATGCCTTGCACCAGGGCCGCTACGCCAACATCGCCGACCAGCTACTGGCCGAGCGCGAAGGCGGTCAGCTCCCGCCCTTCCGGGCCATGGCCATCCTGCGGGCCGAAGCGGACACCATGCAGCACAGCCTGCAACTGCTGGACACCCTGAAACCCATGGCACAAACACCGGGCTTAGAAGTATGGGGCCCGCTACCAGCCGTCATCGCCCGCAAGGCCGACCGCCACCGGGCCCAGCTGGTACTGGTGAGCGACAGCCGTGGACACCTACACCGCATGCTGACGCACCTATGCCAGCATCTGGACCAAAGCAAATTGCCGGCGGGCACCCGGTGGGCGATTGACGTTGATCCGCAGGAAACTGGCTGAAAGCCACAGGCTCGAAACTCACACAGCTCATTAGTCGATCAGGCTCACAATACATTGCAGGAATCTTTATCTGGAAACTATGCTCGCAGGTTAGTGTGCTATGATTTTTTCTTGAAGCACTCTCCGCCTATAGCGGCTACGCTCAAACCATGCCGCATCAAGAAGACCGCAGAGAGTCTGCCAAAGTTAGCCCAAATGTTAAGGGGACAAAGGAATGCCTAAGTATATCGCCACACCACTAGTCGTAGCCTCTGCTGCTCTATTATTGGCTGCCTGCGGCGGTGATGACAACTCAACAAATCTCGCGGAGATCGGGGACCCCCCAACACCTCTGGTCAATGTTAATCCAGATGGCAACAACACAAATCCAAATGACGAAGATGAATCTGTTGAAAGCGCGGGGGTTCCAATCCTTCCTGGCTATTATTCAACGACAGTGGTTATAAACGATGGCTCAGAGGCCACCGGAGCCACAATAATTGATTCAGACGGGAGGTTTACCACCTTTATTCCTGATACAGACATAACGCTTGGCGTCATGCGAGGAGAGCCTGACAACCAAATTTCGGGAGAGGGATTCAACACGGCATACAATGGATCTAGCTGGGAACAAAACTCCGGAACATTAACGGGAAATGCTGAAAATGACTCTTCCGCAACCTTTTTTCTGGATGCGAGCACTTCGGACTACGAGTCTGTAGTGAGTATTTCAAGATCCGTAGAATACAGCGACAACAGCATCACCTTGGGCCAGGTCTCGGGCACCTTCCTAATGGATGAGGCTGGCTGGCTGACGACAGAAATCACAATCCAAGAAGATGGATCAATCACCGGCAACGATGAAAGTGGATGCACATTCTTGGGCGAAGCAACGATTCCTGATCCATCGTATAGCATCTTACGCATTTCGTTCAGTGCAGATAACTGCCCCGACGCAGACACGGCCACAGCGGAGCAAAGATCTGGGCTCTACAGCGGCTTGGGGTTTTTCGCAACGGATAACAGTTTGATCATATTCGCTTCCAACGAAACTGTCGCCGCTTACTTCAACGGAGTCAAATAGCCTCCAGCCCGGCCCCAGCGCCGGGCTTTTTGCTTACACCCCAACTTTCCGCGATAATACGCCCCTTCTGATTTCAACGGGCGCCCTGCCCATCATTGCTTACTCCCATCTTGTGATAGACTCAAAAATCGAACAGTACCGGAGCCCATGATGCTGCGTGAGCAAGGCGATTCTCAAGCTATCAAGCCGGACACCGCATTGGGGAGAGCATTCACAGATGTCTTGAGGTTCTGACGAACAGTTATCAAGGTAAAGAGTCATGACAGTGACTTGTGAGCAACGATTACTCTATCGTGTCGGCACAACACCGCTTGAGAAAGCAAATGAGGATGCAAAATCTCTTGCAGAGCTACTTTGGTTTACCGAGTACCAGCCAACGATGCCTGAATTGAACCAAGTGCGATCGGAGATGACCTCCGAGGAATTCCAACGCCTACTATGCGTTTTAGAACTGCTAAGCCAGTACCCAGTGTGCCCTCGCGACAAAGCGGCAAGGCTTCAGCAGTTAACTCGCCGCTTTCATAGTCTTTTGCTGGGCGACAAAGGCCCACAGCCGCGCGGGAGATACTCTCCCAGCAAGCGATGGAAGCTTAGCGACAAAACTGAAGCCTTTCGAAAGGCCCTTCTACCAATGCAAACCCGAACCTACGCAGATTCAACGGGCCGGCATCATGGGCTGAGCATTTAATTGCACGTCCGCTGACAGTCAACGCAACGGGCCTTTTTGCTTACACCCCAACTTTCCGCGATAATACGCCCCTTCTGATTTCAACGGGCGCCCTGCCCTGTACCCATTCTCCTGAACACCGAGTCATCTGACGCATGAAAGAGACCGTATCCGAGCTTCTCCAGTCTGCACTGGCTGCGCTGCAATCCGAAGGCACCCTGCCGGCTGACCAGACCTTTACCCCCCAGGTGGGTAACACCAAGGACAAATCCCACGGCGATTACGCCTGCAACATTGCCCTGATGGCCGCCAAGGTGGCTGGCTGCCCGCCACGAAAGCTGGCCGAGGCACTGGTGGCAGCGTTGCCGGAAAGCGCGGCCGTGGAGAAGGTAGAGATTGCCGGGCCGGGCTTTATTAACTTTTTCATGAGCACCGCCAGCGCGTTCGGCATTGTGAACAGCATTCTGGATGAAACGGAGCAGTTCGGCCGTAACAACACCGGTCAGGGCGAGAAGGTTCAGGTGGAGTTTGTGTCTGCCAACCCCACCGGCCCCCTGCACGTGGGCCACGGCCGTGGCGCCGCGATTGGCGACTGCCTGTGCCGCCTGCTGGAAGCCAACGGTTACGATGTTACCCGTGAGTTCTACTACAACGATGCCGGTGCCCAGATCAACAACCTGGCCCTGTCAGTTCAGTCCCGCGTTAAAGGCCTGACGCCAGAAGACGAAAGCTGGCCGGAAGACGGCTACCGGGGCGACTACATTGTCGACGTAGCCAACGCCTATATGGCCGGCGAAACCGTGATCGCCGACGACCGGGAAGTGACCGCCAAGGCCGACCCGGACGACCAGGACGCCATCCGCGAATTCGCCGTGGCTTACCTGCGCCGGGAACAGGACCTGGACCTGAAAGCCTTTGGCGTTCAGTTCGATGTGTATTTCCTGGAATCGTCCCTTTACGAAGATGGCAAGGTAGAAGCCACTGTTGAGCGCCTGAAAGCCAACGGCTACACCTACGAGCAAGACGGCGCCATGTGGCTGAAAACCACCGAGTTCGGCGACGACAAAGACCGCGTGATGCGCAAGAAAGACGGTGGCTACACCTACTTCCTGCCGGATGTGGCCTACCACCTGGATAAATGGCAACGCGGCTTTACCACCGTGATCAACGAACAGGGTGCAGACCACCACTCCACCGTCACCCGTGTACGCGCGGGCCTCCAGGCCCTGAAAGCCGACATCCCCCAGGGCTGGCCGGACTATGTTCTGCACCAGATGGTGATGGTGACCCGCTCCGGCCAGGAGGTGAAAATCTCCAAGCGCGCCGGCAGCTACGTAACCGTACGGGACCTGATCGACGAAGTGGGCCGCGACGCTACCCGATTCTTCCTGGCCGCGCGCCGCGTGGATTCCCAGTTGACCTTCGATATCGACCTGGCCCGCTCCCAGACCAATGAAAACCCGGTGTATTACATCCAGTATGCCCATGCCCGGATTTGCAGCGTACTGCGCAAACTGGCCGCCGAAGGCGTACAACGGGGCCTGAACGAATGTGTGGGCGATTTGAGCCTGCTGACCCTGGACGAAGAGAAAGAACTGGCCAACCAGCTGGCCAAGTACCCGGAGCTGATTGCCAACTCCGCCGCCCAGCGTGAGCCGCACCACCTCACCCACTACCTGCGTGAGCTGGCCGGCCAGTTCCACACCTACTACAACGCCCACAAGGTGTTGATTGAAGACACTGCCCTGCGGGACGCCCGTGTGAGCCTTTACCTGGCAGTACGCCAGGTGATTGCCAACGGCCTGGACTTGCTGGGCGTGAGCGCACCGGAAGAGATGTAAGCCGGCCATGGCCAGAGACTACGCCAAAAAGGATCGCCCCGCGGGCAAAGGCGCCGCCGCCCCCAGGCAGAAAGCCGCCACCCGCAAGGCACCAAAACCCAAGCGCAGCGCCCCTGCGCACAGGCAGCACGGGAGTTTGTCCTTGAAGTGGGTTCTGTCTCTGGCCGCCGTCGGTGGCTTTATCGGTTTTATTGTTTACCTGAACACCCTACCTGCAGGCCCGGAAGCGCCGAAACAGGCAGCGCCGGCCCAGCAACAAGCAAGCCCTGCAGCCACCAAGGCCAGGCAGGACGCTGCCCGGCAAAAAGAGCAGAATTTCCGCTTCTATGAAATGCTGCCGGAATCTGAGGTGGTGCCTCCGAAAGTACAGGAGTACACCCCGGGCCCGGCCAAAACGGCGTTCGACTACATCCTCCAGTCCGGCTCCTTCCGCAGCAAGGAAGACGCTGAGCGCCAGCGCGCCCAAATTGCCTTCCAGGGCCTTCGCGCCCACGTTCAGCAGATCACACAGGATAATGGCGGCATTTGGTACCGGGTGAATGTCGGCCCGTTCACCTCTCGCAGCCAGATGAATTCGGCTGTGGACAAGCTGGTGTCCATCAATATCCAGCCCTTGGTGCGTAAGGTTCCCAAAGAAGGCTGAGTTTTGTGCAGGGGCAGGGTTGGCGGAAGGCTTTCCAAAAAACGCTCCTTGCGGCACATCCCTGTGGCGCTTCTGCTCCGCCATCCATGGCTCCGCAAATTTTTGGAAAGCCTTCCGCCAACCCTGCCCACGTAGCCACTTGAATTCCCGCCAGCTGCCTCCATAAACCTGAAATACGATTTTTCACACAGGCAACTGGAGCCAAAATGACTACCATAGTTTCCGTCCGCCGGGACGACGAAGTCGCCATGGGCGGCGATGGCCAGGTTTCTCTGGGCAACACCGTCATGAAAGGGAACGCCCGCAAAGTGCGCCGTTTGTACAACGGCCAGGTTATTGCCGGGTTTGCCGGTGGCACTGCAGACGCCTTTACCCTTTTTGAACGCTTTGAAGCCCAGCTGGAGAAACACCAGGGCAACCTCACCCGCGCTGCGGTGGAGCTGGCCAAAGACTGGCGTAGTGACCGTGCTCTTCGCAAGCTGGAAGCCTTGCTGGCCGTGGCCGACAAGACTGCGTCGCTGATTATTACCGGTAACGGTGATGTCATCGAGCCGGAACAGGGCCTGATTGCCATTGGTTCCGGCGGGGCCTTTGCCCAGGCGGCGGCACGGGCACTGCTCGAGAATACCGATATGAGCGCCCACGAGATTGCAGAGAAGGCGTTGGAGATTGCCGGCGACATCTGCATCTACACCAACCAGAACCGCACTCTGGAAGTGCTGCCCATCAAAGACTGACCGGAGCGACCATGTCTGCAATGACTCCCCGTGAAATTGTTCACGAACTTAACAAACACATCGTGGGCCAGCAGGAAGCCAAGCGTGCCGTGGCCATTGCCCTGCGTAACCGCTGGCGCCGGATGCAGCTGGACAGCAGCCTGCGTGACGAGATTACCCCCAAGAATATCCTGATGATCGGCCCCACCGGTGTGGGTAAAACCGAGATTGCCCGCCGCCTGGCGAAGCTGGCCGATGCGCCCTTCCTGAAGGTAGAAGCCACCAAGTTTACCGAAGTGGGCTACGTGGGCCGGGATGTGGAGTCCATTATCCGGGACCTGGCGGATATGGCCGTGAAGATGCTCCGCGAGAAGGAGATGAAACGGCACGAAAACCGTGCCCTGGACGCGGCCGAAGACCGCATTCTGGATGCCCTGCTACCGCCGGCGCGGGATTTCAACGAAGACAGCCAGCGTACCAGCAACGATTCCGCCACTCGCCAGATGTTCCGCAAGAAACTGCGCGAAGGTGAGCTGGACGACAAGGAAATCGAGATCGACCTGCGCAGCAGCGGCGCCGGCGTTGAGATTATGGCGCCTCCCGGCATGGAGGAGATGACCAACCAGCTGCAGAGCATGTTCTCCAACCTGTCTTCCGACAAGCGCAAGACCCGGAAGATGAAGGTGGCAGACGCCCTGAAACTGGCCAAGGACGAGGAAGCCGCCAAGCTGGTGAACGAGGAAGAGATCAAACAGAAAGCGCTGTTGGCCGTTGAGCAGAACGGCATCGTGTTTCTCGACGAGATCGACAAGGTGGCCAAGCGTTCCGAGAACACCTCGTCTGACGTCTCCCGTGAAGGCGTACAGCGTGACTTGCTGCCGCTGATCGAGGGCAGCACCGTAAGCACCAAGTATGGTGCCGTGCGTACCGATCACATCCTGTTCATCGCCTCCGGTGCGTTCCACCTGTCCAAGCCGTCGGACCTGATTCCGGAACTGCAGGGCCGTCTGCCGATCCGGGTAGAGCTACAAGCGCTGACACCGGACGACTTCAAACGCATCCTGACCGAGCCGGACGCGTCTCTGGTGCAGCAGTATGAAGCCCTGATGGGCACCGAAGGCGTGAAGCTGACGTTTGCAGACGATGCCATTGCCCGTATTGCGGAAGTGGCCTACAAGGTGAACGAAACCACCGAAAACATCGGCGCCCGCCGCTTGCATACGGTACTGGAGCGCCTACTGGAAAGCCTGTCGTACGATGCCGGCGACAAGGTAACCGAGGTGTTCGAAGTCACCGCCGCCTATGTGGACGAGAAACTGGGCGAGTTGGCAGAAGACGAAGACCTGAGCCGGTATATCCTTTGACATCCTCGCCCACCTGAAGGAAGGCGATTCCTACGGCGCTCAGTGGCGGCGTTAAGCCGCTGCTGAGTCGCTTCGGTGGGTTCCTGCTGCTGGCGACCTTGGTGCATCGCTCACTTCACAGGCGAACCGGGCGTGTCCCGCCCTTAAAATATTGATCGCGCCAACCGTGTCGGCGTTTTCCTTAAAGCCGCAATCCA
>Ga0315334_10000170_pt1 | contig 42377 bp, 47 predicted proteins | sample M150034915metaG_FD_205555 | JGI IMG/M metagenome (GOLD analysis project Ga0315334, IMG submission 205555) | Ammonia-oxidizing marine archaeal communities from Monterey Bay, California, United States - M1 500m 34915 | ecosystem: Environmental > Aquatic > Marine > Intertidal zone | place: USA... | reverse complement strand
ACCAATTGCGAGATTGAGCATTAGTTGAAGTGTCTGTTAAAAATACTTTAGACATACCGCCCCAAGTATCGGTATTACCTTTAATATCTAGCTTCGCAAGCGGCGTAGTCTGTCCACCAAGGCCGACATTTTGATTTTGGTCAATCGTTATAGCATTAACATTACCAACTCCTGTTTTCCGTGTCGTAAACTTTAGGCCACGGCTGTTACTGTCACTCTCTGGCCTGTAAGACGCTATTGTGCATCCTTGAGTAAGATAGCCGCCAAGTGTTATTGTTGCGTCTTCAGTTCCCGCTGGCCAACCTTCCCCTTCAAAAATATGAAGATTTGATTGAGGCGCATTAGTCCCTATGCCGATTTTATCCGCTGAAGCATCCAGAAAGAAAAGATTTGGGTCTGTGTCTCCCTCCATACGGATGTCCACATCATTTCTACCATCCTCATTGAAAGTTACTGCATTTCCTGCAAACCTTATTATATTATGACCATAATATGATTTTATAAAACTATAGTTTGTGGCCATCGTCAAGTCACCGCCAACCGACACCGCACCGCCGAACGTGGCTCCTCCTGTTCCATGTATTTTCGCTTTTACAGCATCATCTTTATCATTAAATGTAGCTATATATCGGTCTGCTTGACCAGCAGTTGCCATGAACTTAACGCCATAGCCAGTTGCGTGTGTGTTACGGAACGATGAGGTTACAGAAGCGGAACTATGTTCAACCGTCAGCGCACCCGTCAGCGTCAACGTGGAAGCGTCTATATCATCAGCACCTATGATATCCCTTGGGTTAATGTCCCTGCAATCTATGTCGGTGGTAACGTCAAGCCCACCCGCAACCGTCAACAACCCGGCTGAATCAAGTTTCAATTTCTGCGACCCACCAACCTCCCACTCAAAATATTTACCAGCGGGAACATGACAACGCATATTGTCACTAGAAATACCTCTTATATAAACTCCGCTGTTACCTGTCCCGGCGTTGTTCAGATAAACAAATCCATCATCTGCGGTCAGACTGACTGCTCCCGCCGAGTCGATTCGGATACGTTCGGTGACATCTCCAGATATACCCCGTGTTCCGAAAATCAGCGAAGTGTTCCAGTTATTTGCAAAGTCGCCATAAGCTTGAATGAATGCACCCATACGGTCTGTCGAACCGTCATACGAAGAAAAGTTGATTCCCCACACCTCACCGACTGTGCCTACGTCGGAATTAGTGAGTTTAATGAACGCACTATCGTCAGCGGCTGGGTCTGTGCCAACGCTGCTGTCTGTAATTTGTAACTGGCCGCCGTTAGGCATCGCCAGCGCACCGCTGAATGTAGCTGCTCCTGCTGCACTAATAGTGAGGCGAGGTGTTGCGTTAGTTTCAAAGGATATAGGGTGATTGGTGCTAGTTCCAAAAAGAATAGTTGTAGAGCCATCGTAACGGATGCGTGAAGATACTGCGGCATCCGAGCGTTGGAAGGTTGCGTAAGTTGCGGCATTTGTATTTGCCCCTGTAAATGTACCACTCGTAGCCGTAAGCGCACCCGTTACACCGAGCGTACCACTAAACGTACCAGTAGTCCCTGTCAGCGCATATCCGAATGTAGCGATACCTTGATTGAAGGTTAACACATCCGTCATTGTTCCAGCAAAATTCTGTCTTATATGAACCTTACCATACGAGGCTGTAACTGCGTAATTGTTATCAATGTATAGGTCGGCCAAGAGGGTGTTATACCTTATTGCTCCGCTATCTGAATCGGAGTCTATTCCTAAATACAGCTTTTGAGTGCCATAACCGTGAGTAGCATAATCTTCAGTAATTTTTATTGTAGGATCGTTGCCCTCCAACTGTATGGAGCCACCACTAAAAGTCGCAGTAGTACCCGTCAGCGCACCGCTGACCACTAATCCGTTTTCTATGGTTACATCTGGTGCTGCCGCATTTGGAATTGTTATGGCGTAGCCTTGGGTTCTTAACCTCAACCCGTTAAAAGCACCACCCGTAGTGTCGGTTCCTTGAACTATCCCGTATCCTGTTTCTTGGCCAAGGTGAACTCCGTCTGATGTGTTTCCGAATTTCGCTGATATACTTGATATATTACCATTAAACGAAGCCGTAGTACCCGTCAACGTACTATCTACCGTCAGCGAACTTTCGCATATGACTGACCCAGCGAATGTGGCTGCTTGAGACGAATTTAGTGTCAACGCAAGACCAGTACCATTGGTATACAAGTTCATTGCGGTTCCAGCCTTTATGGATAAAGAACCAGAAGACGCATCACCGTTGTTTACTTGTTGCAGAGTGACACCGCTGTTGCCACCTCGCTCTATTTTTAGTTCGCCACCAGAAGCAGTCTGTACCTCTAAATCACCCGTCAGCGTTCCCCCGGTTAACGGGAGGTTGCTGTTAAGTTGTATAACTCCGTTGGCAGCGGCGTTGCCGACATAGAGCTTATCGTCGCTTAAATTTACCGCCAGTTCACCAGCGGCCAGACCACTAGGAGTGCCTGACGTTGTTCGCCGCTTTATTTGGATGGTGTTAGCCATTTAGAATGTGCCGCCGTCTATTCCTACTGAAACCACAAAGTCATAAATTTGGTCGCCGGTAGAAAGAGTTGTTGCCCCATTTGCCACCGCTGCCGTTGCCAATACCGCTGCTCCCCCTAGTCCTAAATTTGTTCTTGCAGTTGAAGCATCACTCGCCCCCGTGCCGCCGTTGGCCACGGCAAGGTCTGCTCCAGACCAATCGGAATTGTTAACGCTGTTTTTCGTCGCCAGATCGCCAAGGCCCAAACTTGTTCTGCCGGTTGCGGCTGTCAGATTGGTTGCACTACCGTCCCATTGCCTACGTTGACTGTAGGCCGTGTCCCACTCGGAAACATTGCCGCCAACAAAGCTGGTTGCGGTGATTGTAGTTCCAGTAATTGCTGCGGCTTCAAATGCGCCTAGACTTGCGCCGATCCGAGCTTGCAGCTTTGTTCCTGTATGCTCATAGATCAAGGATGCTACATCACTAATGAAATATCCCGAAGCATCGCAATTAGCCGCTGACTGACCATCTGCAACCACAAAGGTTTTGTCATCAATAGCAACCGTAGTTGAGTTGATCGTGGTTGTCGTGCCGTTGACTGTAAAGTTGCCCGTTACCGTTATGTCTCCACCAACAGACAAGTCGTTTGCAAGCGTGACACTATTGGGCAAGCCAACCGTCCAAGTATCTGTTCCCTCCGAAACATCAACCTCATTAGTCGTTCCCGTCAGGGTCTTGTTAACTCGGAGAAGTTCGTGAGTCGTTCCCGTGGTCGCTATCTTTCGACCCATCCAAAGTTTCTTGCCTTGGTTGTTCCAAGCCAACTCGCCCTCCGCAAGTGTGGTTGCACCGGGGTCTTCCGATACGTTCCATGCGCTTGCCCTCTTTAACTGAATTAAATTAGCCATAATGTTTTAAGTTGAAAATTGTCCTCCATCGAAAGTTTTGTTGTCGAATATCTGATGTGCCGAATTACCAAAACTTTCATTTGTTACTACCTCATCCCACTCGGTTCCGTTGTGCATATAGAAACGGTTTCCAGAGTAGCAGACTTCACCTGAAACCCCAGTAGGCAGACTTGATTCAGATTCAAGTTGAACCTTTTGCAATGTCGCCCCTGTTCCAAATTTCTGTTTAACATAAATTTCTTTTGCCATTATCCTAAAACTAACTTGATGTCTGTTGCCGACGGGATCGATCCAATCGATTGGGTAAATTTAACCGTTGTGCTATTCACTCCATTTACAACTTCCGCTTCAATCGGAATCACCGCAGAGGAAGTGACCTTGTAGACTTCTGCATTGGGAATGAAGCCCAAGTTATGTGCTACAGTAAACTCGGTGGCGGGGTTTGGCCCTGTGCCATCCGTGCCGGATACCAGGACTTCCGTTCTTTTGTTTGGATGGGTTTGCTCTGTACGGGTTTGTGTTCCAACTGTGTATTCTTTTTTTGGCCCTTGCACCGAGGAGGAGATGATTTGGGAGACGGTTTTGCCTCCCAATCTCTCCGCGTTAAGATTTCCTATGCTGTCCCTCACCACCACGGTGTTCGGCCCGCCGAACTTGCTGATCTTGAGTTGACGGTTTTCGCCCCCCTCGATGGACGGCCCGATCTTGATCGAGTCCACTTCCAGCGTTTCCTCTACGGCCGGGGCGGCCGTCTGCGTAACAGTCAGGGTTCCGTCGGCCGCCAGGGTTCCAGCGCCCGAAATGGTCTTGGGCGCGTACTTGCCGTTGGCCTGGGCGATCATCATCTGGCCCTCTGCCCCCGGCTCTAACTTGGACGGCTTGATCTTTGCTTGGTTACTGATTTTCCCATCAGTAATCGAGAGCGCATCTATGTCTACCCGGCTTCTCATCATGGATTTGGATCATATTTGATCTCTACAATGTTTGAACTGTAGACGGGGGTTTGATCCCCGCCTTCTACCTTCAGCCGGTAATGCCCCGCGTCCTGGGGTATAAAACCCTGTAGCGTTAAATGGTATACATCAAAATACTGATGATTTGCTCTGGCAGCAGTAGTAGAAGCCGTTCCCGCTGACCAATAAGTGGTCATTCTTGTTACACTAGTGTCTACAGCCTCCCAGGAGGCTCCTACATCCGGGCTTTTCTGCCATGTAGCTGTAAGATTAGCATCTATATCATCCTCGGTTTTCGACCAAATCCAACAGGACAAACTCATCGTCATACCCTTGCCGAACCTTCTAATCTCGGAGAACACTTGACGCCCTGGGACTGTGGGGTAGTCATCGAGGCCACCGGAGATGTCTACATCCTCTACAACGGGGTCAAACTCATCCCAGAGCAGGGCAACGAACGATGTTCTTAATGCAAGCACGGTTTAACTGTTCGTATTGGTAACTGTCTCAACGTAGGCCGCCAACACATCGGAGGACGCGCCAGCAAACGCTGTGATGGAAAGCAGCGCGGTTTTCTTCGCAATAGAGCCTGGGCCGTCATTATCCGGCCTCTCCGGCCATTGCCAGGAAGCATTCCAGCCAAAGGCGGCTGTACCCGATGATGGCCCGGTGAGTCTGATTGAAACTGTCCTGACCGTGCCGGAACCGGGCATGGTTCCGCCTTTTATTACAAACGTATAAGTCTTGGCGGCGGTCAATAGGTTGACGGTTTGAAACGCGGCCCCTCCCAGGTCAACCGTAACTTGGTAGTTGTCGGTGGTCGTTCCCTCGATGCCATCGCCTTCCGCCAAATCCTTCCTGGTGTACTCGGTTGAACCGACCTTTTGCATCGTGGCAAGTTTCACCTTCTTGAGCTTCGCATCGTCGGCGGCGTCGGTGTCATGCACCATCACATAATCGTCGGTTGCAGCCGTGTAACCCGCATCCTCGGTCAGCCCGAAGATCACGTTATCATCATCGTCTTTCGATAACTTGTCGGCCGTGATGGTTTCTTTACTCGGCGTGATCTTGGCCTTGCTTCCCTCCAACTCTATCGCAGCGCCCTCATACCCCTCCGCCGTCGTGATGAACTTTGTGGCCGGACTGTTCCCTGCCGTATCGCTGGTATCGCCGACCAGGAGAATGTGGTTGTCGGTCTGCCCTTCCAGTTTGGTCAAGGCAATGGCCGCGTCGGTGGCAATGGCGGTGTTCGACACCGCTGCGGCCTCAATGTCCACGCCGCCCACCGATCCCGTGATCGCCACACTCGGCTTGGCTCCCTTCCGCAATTTCGCCAGCGTCACCGCCTCGTTATTGGGAAAATTCTCACTTGCTTCTACTGTTACACTTAATGGCATATTAGGTTTCCTTTCGTAAATACTGGTTCCGTGGCAGCCCATCCACCAGGACGCTCGCCAGGCGCGTGCTGCCCTGGCTGCTCTCGATCTTGACCTGGGTATAGCGCCCCTCCTCGCGCAAGCGCAGCTTGTGGCTGCTTTCCTGGTGAAAGTCTGGATTGATGCCGACGGTTGAATCCGTCCAGGAACCGCTGACTTGCTTGGAGAGAAATAACTGACCGGCGGCCGCGTTCTCGTCGCCGCTTAAAGAGATGCTGTAATCCTGGCGGTACGGCACGTTGAAATCGTCATTGGCGTTGGTGGCCACATAGTCGCTCTGGTAGAACGGCTTGTCGTATTTGGTGGGGTCGGTTGTGATGGTGGAGATCACCGTCTGCTCCTTCACGCCATCGACCTGGGCCGACGCGGTGAAGGTGGAGGCCAGCGTTTGCACGTTGACCCGCGCCGCGTGCCACTTCTTACGATCCGGCGTGCCGAGGTTGTACCCCCGCGTGGTCAACTCGTCGGTGATGGGCGTGCTGCTTCGCACCCCGGCGCTGTCCACCGTCTCGTCCTCGATCCCGCCTAGCTCGATGTCATCGTAAAGATTGATCGTCCCGTCATAGCCCAGGAAGCAAAGTCGTTTGCGCCCCCAGACAATTGGCTCCACCCATTCCTTCACATAGATGCCATCGTCGTACCCTGTCCAAAACTGGTTGAGGAAATCAAAGATCAGAACGGCCGTGTTGCTTTTGTTGCCGTCTGGATCGAGGCCAGAATCCAGGGGAACCGCAATGTAGAAGCGATTATTGGCATACGCGCTCACGGCCAGGTGGGCGTTGTGCCAGTTGATTCGATCTATGAGTGGCTGGATCGGTTCCGATATGGGCTGATCTACGCCCTGCAACGCGCCGCTCTCGGTGATGCCCAGGCTGCACACGCCGCGTTTATCGGAGAGAAACCACACGTCGCGCCCCACGCTCACGATGGACTTGGCCGCCGCGCACCCGTAGCCGCTGGTCATCTCGTCCAGCACCAGGTCGGTCAGGTTGCCGTAGACGTTTCGCACCATGTAAACCGATGACTGCTTGAAGCAGACGATCGTGGTGGAATCAAACTTGTGCAGCGCCACCAGGGAGTCGGCGCTGCCCTGGTTAATTCTGAAGGAACTTAACACCGGCAAATACCGAGTTATGTTCAGGAAATCCGAGGCACTAACCAGATCGCGGGTATGGGGGATCAAGAGGCGGTTTTGAAAGTAGATGGCGTTGCTGGCGTTGGGGATGATTTGTGTGCCGTCGCCCTGGTCGTTCTCCTCAAATTCCTCCGTGTTATCCTCCTGGACAATGGCGGTGAAACCGGCCGTCAGGTTCTTCATCAAGTACGGAGACTTTTCCTCCCCACGAAACATCACCACCTGGTTGAATGCCTGGACAAAGGTGACAGGGCCGCCCGCGTCCACCAGGCCAGCCAGTTTGAACGCCAACATTCCCTCACGCGCCGCGTACACGCCGGTACTGGTGGCCACCAGAATATATTCCACGCTGTTCGGATCAGAGTAGAGGCCCACGCCGTAGGCCGTCTCAAACTTGAACACGCGACTGCCTTGGTCTAGCCAGCCATCGTTCACATCGCCGGAGCCATCCAGCGGGGCCAGCAAATCCCCGGCAGCGTTGCCGTCGCGCTTGAAGTACGGCCCCCTGTCAGGGTTACTCAACGGCCCCTGCGGTTTAACCCACGTCTTGCCCGCCGTCTCGCACGTTGCCTGGGTTGTGTAGGCGTGATCGCTGCAATGATAATCCCTGTTCTGTACCTGGGCCGGTTCCGACACCGCCACGTTGTCGATCGTGCCGATAAAATCGGCGTCCGCCTGGAGTTTAATCTTGTTGGGGTCTACTCCCGTCGCGTGGAGTATCCTGGCAAACTTGCCAATCTTGCCCAAACGATGGGAGGCTATGGTCGGATCGCTACTGCTGTTACCAATGAAAGGGGTGACATTGCCGCTTGTCCAGGCGGTGATTTCAAATTCCACCAGGTAATCGTTCCCGGCCGTCGTGCCGATTGTCTGGGTCAGGTTTTCCGCCGTCCCGGTGGCCGTCACCGTGGCCACATTATTGGCCACGCTCCAGCGCGATCCGCTATCGTCCCAGGCGCTTGCGTCAGCGAATCCGCCATCAATCAATCCGCTGGCAACATAGGAGGCGGTGATGGCCGGGGTCGCGGTGCTGTCCACAAAAGCCCTTTTGCCGCTGTATCGGACGATGGAATTCTCCGCGTAGACCTGGTGGACGTAATCATCCTCGGCCTTGTTGCTCCAAGCGAGCAGGACAACGCCGGGCCGGGTTCGGGCAACGGCGTTTAGGAAGCGTTTATTGCGAGCGTTGGCAGCCAGGCCAGGCGGGATTTGTCCTGGATCGAGTCGCATATTGACCCCTCCAAAACCTTGATCGCCGTCTGTCGCATACGCTGGCATTACCTTCTCTCCAATTCATACTCATACTCCGCCAACTTCTTCAGCACCTCCGTTGTGAAACTTGGTGCTGCCTTGGCCGCTGCGGGAAACTGCGGATGCTGGAGCAACTTCTCCACTCCGTTCACCTCCGCGTGCTGACACCCGGCCGTTAGCAGCGCGGACAGCAGCATCAATGGCATCAGTCTTTTTGTCATAGCGCTCACGGGCGTTCTTTTCCTTAATTGCAGAGTTAAGCCTTTCAAACAATTTAGCCAACGCCGGAAAGGCGTTTACCAAGGTCGCAATAGCCTTGATAAACCCCATGTTATTTTGCCGCGTCCTCGGCCTTCTTGACGCCGTGGCGCAGGAAGATCGCCAGGACACTTGTGACAACGACATTGATCGCCGCGCCGATCTCTAGCTCGCCGCTAAAGTACCCGCCCGCCGCCGACAATATGGCCGCAATGGCCCCGATTACTGTTTTGCTCTTTTTCATACTGTTTTATAGACTAATTTCATTATAAATAAAGAAAGGGGGGAGGCTTAACGCCTCACCGCCTTTGCCGTTTCGGGTTTTGCTACCCGATTGTTGTTGTCAGCATTGTCCGGCATAATTATTTCCGGCGTATCCGAATTGGAGTCATCGGGTTGCTGTTCCAAATACGCCATCACCTTCTGTGCCTCGGAGAGACATTGCTGGTGAACCTGGGCGTTTACTCCCGCCTGGCGTGTGACTTCGTACAATGTTTGTACCGCTTGTTTTATTTCGTTTAGTTTTTCCATAACGACAAATTTATCTATTGACCACGTTCATCTGCTTGGTCTGCTTCTCCTGGCGCTCCAGCTTGTCGAGCAATTCACGAAGCGCCTGGTCGCCCAGCGAGTTCTGCACGCCACCCAACTGCTCGCGCTCATCAGCCAGGAGTAGATCCGCTGCCGCGCCGTGCGCCAGGAAGGATCGGAAATCACGCGGAACCTGGATCAGAGTCCAGGGTGCGCCTACGTCAGTCGGTTCATTGGAACCACTTGCCGTGTGGGCGGAGCTTGCCTTGTATAAATCAAAATCCGCGCCGGGGGCCGGGAAGCGCACCACCTCGTCCGTCGCGTAGGCCGTGCCACTTGTCCAAGCGCTATGCAGTAAGCACGGCACTTTTTGGCGGTACTCGACATGGACGATGTTCGGCCCATTGATGACCTGGACACCGTTTTCGCTTTGGAAGAAATTCTGCTGATCGGCATTCTTGTCGGTGCGCGGGTTGGTGTTCCACACGTCCAGGACATCGCTGATCTCGTTCTCGTCGGTCTGCTTCCAGGCAACGTACTTGTCAAATTCAACCAACTGCCCCCAGTTGCTTGCCAGGTTGGCCCCGGCGGTGTGGGCGGTGTGGCACGCATAGTACAATCCGTCCGGCGGATATTCCACGGTGTCTCCCACCGCGTAGACGGTTCCTGTTACCCAGGTGTCGGGTGAGTAGGTCTGCTTGGCCTCGGCCCAATGAGTCGTGAGGGTTGGCACATTGCCCTGGGTTTGCTTGAGCGCCTGGTAATACTTCTCCTCGGTCGGATAATAAACCTCATATCCGGCGTCGTAGGTGAGGGCGGCGGCGTAGAGCGGACGGTAGTATCGCTTCTCCACGCGCACCAGGTCTGGCCAGGGATAAAACTCCCAGATCAACTTTAGCCTGGTGTCCAGGTAAACGCTGATCGCCTCGGCGTCATCTGCGTTTAGCTCGCTGTAAACGCGCTGTGAGTAGGACACCACATGGCGCAACAGATCGCTGTATTTTATGACTTCCACGGCGTTGTTTCCCGGTTGTCCTTTAGAAATTTTTTCACGTTGGCATCATCGTCCCAGAAATGGGGATCGACCTCCTGCCATCGCATATAGGTGCGGGCATCGATGACGCCCTCCAGCCGCAACTCGGCCTTCTTGTTGGCTTGATAATTCTTGTAGCGTTGAAAGATCGACCCGGCGCGTCGGCGGTACTTGTGCTTCTCGGCATCGACATAGTTCCTAAACATCGCCGGATCACGAAAAGCCCGGTTGGCGCGGGCAGCATCCTGCCCGCGCCTCCCGAACTTGGGGATTAGTATCTGCCCCGCCATTAGGCTTGCGTCAAACTGCCCAACTCGCTGTTGGAAACGATCCTCATAAAGATCGAAACCTTGCCCGTGTTGGTAGTCGCACTCAAGTTGCCGGAGCTACTTGTGAACTTGGCGGTGTAAACATTGTCAGATGTCACATCGCCGCAGCCCGTTGTCGCGGGTATCGTAGTGTAGAGATCGCCCACCGCTTTGCTGGTCTTTAGCTCGGATGAAGCAATCCTATAGTCAGGATCAGCCGTCACTCCGACCTCCACAAGCAAGTTCGCGGCCGGGCCAGCGAACACCTCGTCAATACGCGCAACAATCTGGTCATCAACGAAAGATGCTTCCGCAATGGTGACTAGGTTTACTGTCTGCGTTACAGCCGCCGCCGTGAGTTCACTACCCTCAATCACGAATTGATGAGTGAAACCGTGGCCAGCCCTCTCTTGGTTTGTTAATCGATATAATCTCATAATGATTTAATCCTTTCTATCTTATGCACCGTCATCGATTGCACCCAACCCCTTTGGTGATTTGCACATCAAAGTGTAGATCGTCTTGGCGTAGCCGCGTGGCCCGCCACCTTCATCGTCCATGTTGACGGCGTGTAATCCCTCCATGTACTGAAGCTCCAACAGGGACAGATCGAGGATCAACCCCGCGTCCGTGTCGAACGTGGCTCCAGAACGGTTAAGGAACACCGACGGGATGACGTTGACCCGACCAAACGAGGAATTGAATACCTTCACTTCCAGGTTGATGGTCTTTTTGGTCGCATCATCATTGAGCGTGTAACGCTGCGCCGTTGTGGCTCCCTCGATCCGCGTGAAGTTGTCGATCTTCTCGACGACTTCCGGCCCGAACACACCCATATAGGTTTTCTTGGCCGAATGCGTCTCAAAGAGAGACTGCAACACTCCGTTGAGCTTGGCTTCCGTCAGGTCGCCCGCCGCGTCAATGTCCTGGGCCGCTGGAGTACAATACTCCGACGGGACATCATCGGGCTTGGTGCGAACCATTTGAGAGGTAACAACATTAGGACTACCACCATCATCAGCACCCGTCGCTCGGCCGCTTCCTGTCCATCGGAACAGACCGCGTGTTTTCCAGGCGTCTGTTCCGTTGCCGGATTGCCGCTCGTTGTTTGAGCAAAGGGTACTCTCAATGTCGCGCTTCATTTCACGAAGCGTTTTCATTTTCGCGTACTCGTACTCATTGGACACCGCAGCGGTATCAACCAACATCTGAACATCGGTCACACCAAAATCGCGTGTGGCGATCTGGATGTTGTTGCCGAAGCGCTGCCGCTTGACCGCCTTGTTGGCGAACTGCGAGATGTCTTTTCCTTCTGGCTGGCCCGCCGTACTCGGCGCGTCCAACTCATCTGCTAGAACCTCGGTGTAAGTACCCCGTGGCCCCTGACCTTTTTTCATCGCTGAAAGTACCGGCGTCTGTTCGGGTTCCAGGATAGTTAAAATATCCCTTAAATCTTCCCGATTACCACCAGTAGTCCCAGGAGAAGCATAACTATTAGCTGCTGCCATATCGTTATATCTTTCCCATTATGCCGCACTTGCGGTGCGGCGTGCTTGAAGCAGTTGCATTACCGCATCGGCGCTCCCCCCGGATTCATTCACCCATTTTTGCGCGTCGGCCTCGTTAGCGCTGGCCCGGCTGCTGGCAGCCGCCGGAGGCGGTGCGCTGGCTGGGCTGGCCACTTTGGTCGGCTCGGTGGGTTGGGCAACTTTCTTGGCCTTCGGCTTGGTCGCAGGGTTTTTGGCAGTCAACGCTTGGTTGTACTGCCCCAAACCCATGTGGAACACGGCCACCAATTGTTTCCAATTGGGGAACCGTTTAAGTTCCGGCATCTCACGCAGGATTTCCTGGTATTCACCATAGACTGCGCTGGAAGTCTTGCCCCATTCGGGAAAGTGCTGGCCAGCCAACGAATCCATTTGTGAATTGTTTTCCAGCCATTTCTCCCGTGCGGGAATGTGTTCCTCCAGCATATCGTCTGAATACTTCAGAATGTTTTCCACTTGTGCAGAGTCATAGTCCTGGGTCGATCCGTCGGGGAAATCAAATTCTCCCCCCTCTGGATTCCGAGAGGCCCAGCGCCGCCAATCACGGCATTGCTTTGCCTTCTCTTTTAGTTCCCGCTTGGTTATCACGTTCGCCAGCGGATCGCTGGCCATGAGCCGATCGGTTCCCTGCTTGTCCAGTTGCTCCTGCAACTTGCGATTTTCCGCCTGGGTTTCACCCAATCGCTCCTCGGCATCCTGCCGAGATTCCTCGGCGCGTTTGCGTTGGGCGGTGAGCTTGCCTATGCGGTTGTCGATGTTTTTTTGCGTCCTATCATCCAGCCCGGAAGATTCCTCCACGTCATCAGCGTCTTGCGCTTCCGCTTCATCAGTTTCCTCCTCGGCCGGTTGATCCTCTGGCCCGTCAGGTTGCTCAACCTCTGGGGTCGGCTCCGTTTCGGGTTCTTCCGTTGCGTCCACCTCGGTCTGCTCGTTCACCTCGGTAGGTTCGTCCAGGGACTTTTCCCTATTTTTCTGCAACAAATCCCCAAGTCCCTCAAAGGAGATGTTGTCCGCGTCGCTTGTGGCCGACGCTTGGCCTACTGGTTCTGTAACGGTTTCCATGCTGTTTTATACCTTGCAAGTCGGTTAGCAGCGTTTGCTTTGGGCGCAAACACAGAAAAGCCCGTGTCATTCGCGAGAACTAACACGGGCCTGGTGATTGTCTAGGGGGTGATGTACCTAACTGTACCTAGTTGTACCAAACGGGACTTAATTAGGTAACGTCATCTCCTTGCTTGATGTGATCCAGTTGGTTTTCCAGGCTCAAAAAGGCGCTGATGCTCCCCAGGTTGTGCGCGGCAAGCCCCGGCTGATCGGCCAAGCCCGGATTTGTGGTGTAGATCACCTGTTCATCCCTCATATCGCTTAAAAGGGCCAGGAGCGCGTTGAAGCGCGGATCGCCCATGAGTGTGCGGATGTCGGCGTCCCGGACATCCCGGTTTATCTTGTATTCGTTGATACTCATTTTTTCTTTATTTTCACATTTTCCATCCCTACCCGAAACTTGATCCAGTTATCCAGCACCCTTAACTCGTCGTCGGCGCGGGCTGTCACATGGCAACGCACGCACTTGATCTCCCAGATCGCCGATACCGGGCGAACCTTCACCGGCCGCTTGCACATCGGGCAGCTATCAGTCAGGTATGTTTTCTTGTCCTTTGACATTCAGAAATTTCTTCACGCTTTCCCGCGTGTAGTAGCGTCTGCCAGTTTGGTTCATCTTAACGACTTCAAACTTTCCCCTGGCAGTCATGTGAAAGATCACCCTGCGATCCAACCCGGTCACGCGAATTAAATCACCTAGCCTCAAGAGCAATGGAAGATCATCAAATTTCACATTTCTATCTTATCAAGACTTTCCTTTATTTCTTTCAGACTTTTTTCCAGCGCCTCGTTCGTGTCCACCGCTTCCGACCACATACTCCGCCAGAACTTGCATTGATCCCTCAAGGCGTCGATCAACTCGTCCTTGGTCTGCATCCTGACCTCCACCGTCCTGCCGTTGTTCGCGCTCATCCAAATCTTGACGGCGCGGTGAACCCGCCCGTTGCTTTCATCGTGTTTTCGTCCACATAATATATGCCGCGCTTAAACAAATACCGATCTGGGTCGATGCAGTCTTTCAGCGCTCCCTTCAATCCATCCAGGCCGGTATATTCCGCGTAGGCGTAGATGCTCTGCTCACACTCGCTACTGATAAAAAACTTCGGGTGATTCATGGCGCTCACCTCGCTGGTTTCATCGTAGTCAAACATATCATTTATGACCGTGATCCCATCCTCGATGTCGCCCCCTGGCCCGGCGTACCAGATCACGCTCTCGCCGATTACGTTGCCCTCGGCGTCCTGTTGCTCCTCGTCCATCATGCTGATGATGCTTTGCCCCTGCTTGAGATTGGGAACCTCCGCGCCACCGCCGCGTGGGTCGATCACGCGCTCAAAGATTTCCTCATCGCCCTCAAGTTTCTTGAGCAGTTTCTTGTAGGAAAGAATCGACATCCCCAGCGGCGTCTGCGCCGGGCCAGCCTTGCCATCCGGCTTGTCACTTGGAAACGCCCACTCGCCGTAGGTTTTACGATCCGGCCATTCGCGGTATAGAAATACACGATCCAAATCGTCGATAATATACCATTTCAAAAACCAGTTTTTCGTTCCGCCTGGGTCGCAAGCGCAGTAGCGGGTTCCCTCGGTGGGAACATCCTCCGGCTTGACGACATGAACATTCTCATTGAAGCGCGGGAACGCCTTGCCTTCCAGGCGCTCGGCCCAGCCGTAGGCACGAATCTTAATTTCCTCGGTGGTCTTGCCGTCCAGCATCTTCACGATGTTCTCGTAACCGCCAAACGGATTCCACAAACTATGAAAACAAATGATTGCCGCGCTGCGACTGCGTGCCTCCAGGATATAAGGCATCTCTCCGGGCTTGCATCCAGGCACATGGATGTTGTCCTGGTCTAACAACTCGGCCGGGCGACTTTCCACCACACGCGAGCCAGCCAGGTATTCCTTGACGGTCATGGTGTAGCCACGAACCGGCGTGAAGGTGATGATGAGTTTTCCGCTTCTTGTGACGATGCGGTAGCGCAAGGTTTTTACGAGTTCGTAGCCGATCAACTCGTCGGCCCAGATCATGTCGAGTTCCCCACCCTCAAACACTTTTTCATCCATACTATAGTTTAGGAAGCGCGTCCGGGACGAGTTGGGCAGGATGAACACCTGGTCAGCAAACCCGGCCTTGTCCGTCCAGCGCACGTTGGTTGTTTGACCTTGCTTGCCAATGTTGCGCCATTGCGGCGGCAGATAACGGCGCACCACCGGCTGCTGCATTTCGATGGAGGAGGGAAGTGTCGTGTGCAGACACCAAGTATTAGTGCTGTCGTTGTGGGCCATCTTGTTGGCCACGGCGCGAGCGGCGTACTCGGTCTTTCCACTACGATTTCCACCCAGGATCAGCAACTCGTCGTACTGTTCCAGGAGACGGTCGGCGTCCTTCCACGGATCGAGTTTAACGCCGTATTCCAGCGGGTCGTCCTTGGCCAGTTGAATGACGCGCTCGCGCTTTTGAATCTCATGGAGCAACGCCTCGCTCCCGCGCTGTTCAGCCAGCGCCACCATTTCTTCCTTGGTGTATTCCGCTATGCCAGGGTAAGGCGTTTGCTTGAAGTCACTCATTTGTTTCCACCTCGATGGAGTTAAGCTGTTTCTCGGCAAGCTCCGCCTTGAGCTTCTTCACGATCTCATCCATCTCGTCCGCTGTCGGCTCGACCCGTGCGTTGGCGTGGATCACCGTCGGCATCCCCTCAAACTTGAGCAGATGATCGGATGAGATGCCCCAGGCAATCATAATTTTGTCCGGCGGAATTAACCCCTTTTCCAACGCCTCAATAAATCGGTCGCCGGTTAGGCGGTGGATGTAGCGCGTTTTTTCAAGCGCACGATGGCGATAGGAGGACAGGCGGCCGTCCGCGTCGGCGCGGCGCTCCAGCGCGGCCACCGTGTTGCGGCTCACCTTCATCAGTCGGGCGATGTCGTGGTGTGAGACTTGAGGATCGGAGATAAGTTCCAGCATCAAATCAACCTTGGCCTTGTCCCGTTCCAGGATCGCGCCGCTAAACTTTGATTCCCCCTTGGCCTTGTAGGCCGCAAGGATCGACTTGGTTTGTTCAAGCTGCTGCTCTAGCGGGAACATTTCCGCCTGGGATTCATCCAGCGGGTTCTCGCTCGGCTTGGCCAGCGGGGCCAGGCTTTGCTGCTTGTCTGCTATAACTGCCTCCTTACTTACGCTTCATAACAAATTATTTTAATAGCCGTCAGGACACGACTTGCGAACGAGTGAGCCGATAGGGTGCGGGCGCACTTTCCTTCCAAGTCCCGTGTCTTTGTTTACCTTCAAAACACGGTAGGAGTCCTCCTTGTCCAGCGCCCTTATTTCCTTTAATAGCTCCTTTACCCTGCTTTTCGTTACATAATCAGACTTGTAACCTCCAGCGAGATTTGCTGCCCCTTTTTTCAGCTTATCAATTTCTTCAGCCAAGCGGCGTATTTCCTTGCGATTATGCAAAATAATTATCCAATCAACTCAAAGGGTTCATCGTCATCTTCCTTTTTGCTGCGCGTTCTAAACATCCCCTCCAAGTCAGGCTCCGCACTCATGGACAGCCATGAAACAAAAGGCATATTCAGATCAGAAATTTTAGGGGGAGGGCCATCGGTATCTTGCAGCATAGTATCCCACCGTAACCTCTCCCAAATGGCACGGGCGGAATAGTATTCCCTGTTATTTCCCCATTTTAATTCTCTAGCATACTCAATGAAGGCGTTATAGATGTGCATATTTTTCGGCAACCATTTCTTGAACTTCACCTCTCGCTCCTCGGTAAGCCCGCCGAACAACAACGGATCATTGTCCATCACTTGTTTTAGATCACTATAGCTACTCATGGTTAATCAAACCAATCGGTTAAGGCGCTTTTCTTCATTATGTCCTCGGTGTTTTTCTTCGCCCTTTCACGCGCCCTTTTTATCTGCGAATCCGTGAACATATACGGCGTTTCGTTATCCCCATTACTGTCCTCCAGAAACACGAAGTTGTAATGAGAGTTCGCTCCAAATTTCCGGCTCTTATTTTCAACCCGGAAAACCCTGCCATTTGTTACATTAGCCATTGTCTTTTTCTTTCTTTTCGGGCGGGGGTGGAATCTTCGCCCAAAAGTCAACATCCTCCGCGTCGATATGTCCCGGCTCCGCAGCGCCGTGGGTAAGGAGCATGAACTTGCCGTTGAACAACGTGCCAACCCACACCAGGACACCCTCCGCATCCCCCGGCTCAATTATCTCCATGATGAAACATTCCTCATGTTCCTCCGGCAGTTTTTCGCTCATCGGAATCCATCGCCACGCGCCGTTTTTTTTGCTCATGTTTTTCCCTTTGCCCACTCTGCCGCAGCATCGAAAACGGTCTTGTCGATTTCCGTCATGTCATCCTTGATGGCCCTGGACTTCTTCCCCTTTTCCTGGTGGTCAAAGGTTTCAAATGTCACATACTCCTTGTGGAACTTGAAATGGACTTCCCCAGGCGGGCCGTTGCGCTGCTTGGCAATGATGAGCTTGGTGAACTTGGTGTATTCATCATCGCCCGCCGTCAGTTTTTCATCCTCCTCTGTCCGGGGAATCACCTCATGCAACAGCCCGACAAAATCGGCATCCTGCTCGATCTGTCCGCTTTCACGAAGATCGGCGAGGTTGGGCGGCTCGTATTTGCTCTTGGCGGCGTTGCGGTTGAGTTGGGCCAGCGCAATCACCGGCACGTTTAGGTGGCCCGCCAAGTTGCGGATGCCGGTGCTGACCTTGGCAATTTCCTCCTGGCGACTCTCAAAATTACTGTTTGAATCCGAATGGGCCAGTTGCAGATAATCGATCACGACCAGTTCGATATTGTGCATCAACTTCATCTGCCTGGCCTTGTGGCAAATCTGCGAAAGAGACAGGCCGCGCCGGTCATCAATCCACATCGGGACATCCTCCAGTAGCTTTGCCGCGTTGGAGAGTTTTGGATAATCCTCGGTTTGAATACACCCAGAACGAAACTCGACCATGTTGGCCTTGGCCTCGCTAAACAGAACGCGATCGCACAATTCCAGGAACGACATCTCCATGCTGAAAAACAGAACAGGCCGCTTGATTCTGTCCTCGCAATGGCCCATCGCCACGTTGATTGCCATGTTGAGTCCCAGCGCGGTTTTTCCGCCGCCCGGCCGCCCGGCGATCACGATCATTTCCCCAGCCACAAGCCCGCCGGTTTTGATGTCTAAAAAGTCGTAGCCGCTGGAGATTCCAAACATCTGCGCCACACCGCGCTGGTAAGTGTCAATCCGTTCTGCTGACACCTTGATACCTTGGGGAAGATGTTTGGTTTCGGCCCCGCTCATCTCGGTGTTGAGGCTCATCATCCTGGCCTCGGCCTCCTCCAGCAGTCGCTTGGCTGACCCCTTTGATTCGACCAGTTTTTGGTAGGTGTCAGTCAGGAACTTCCCGGCCTTACGCTTGAGTGCCGCGTCCTTGGCGCTCTCCAGGTAGAAGGACAAATTTTCCGCACTCGGAACCGCGTCCTGCAAGGAGGTCAACAACGCAACCCACCCCTCCGACGGCGGCTCACCCTCTTTTTTGAGCAGGATGGACAACTGCAACAAGTCCGGGTTCTCCCCATCGGAGACGACATCCAGGAGTGCCTTCCAGACGGCCCGGAGATGTTCGTGGGTGAATAGTTCCATCACCCCCGAACCGCACCCATCAAACACATCGTGAACCTTTTTTGAATCCACAAGGCAACAGCCCAGCACTCCCCTCTCGCTGTCCATGTCGCTGATGGTTTCCAGGATTATCTTCATGCCAGGGCTTCCTTTTCTTTTTTCAAATTTTTTTCCTTCTCACACAATTCCCACCAATCCTGACGCTCGGATGATTCCTTTGACAACGGCACGGTGGCTGCCGGGTCGCCTGGGTGATGTTCTTTTTTGAGTTTCAACTCATCCAGATGGGAATTGATCTGCCAAAGCCTGGAGGCCGGGTTGTTTTTTGAATTTTTTTGACCCAACGGCCTTCCAGCCTGGTTAAATTCACGAAGGCAGGATCGCACCATCATGTTCACATCTTTGCCGTAGGGTTTGACCAGGCCGGTGCGGGGATTAAAAAACCAGCCTTGCTCCTCCTGACGCTCGTACCACTCCCTGGCATACACCGGGGGTATGGCTGCCATATCCACCGAGTTAAGGAACCGATCCAAAGGAACTATTCCACCACCTATAGTCGTTTCAGTTCCGTTCTTTCCGTTCTCTTTATAGGGGCTGGCAGGAGATGCCGGATTACCGGCAGGAGATGCCGCAGGAGATGCCGGATCACCGGCAGGAGATGCCGTTATTTGGAACCGATCAACGTCATGTTTGACCAGGTATCCATGATCGACCAAATATTTGATTTTGCCTCTGATCGAGCGTTCAGACAACCCGGTCATTTGCATCAAGGTGTGTTGTGAGGCCCAAACATCACCCGACTCGGAAAGGAAGCTCATTGTGACCAGGACAAACTTGGCCAGCGGGTCATCTTTTATTACCTCGCGCTTGTCCTTTAGCATGACCTTTTTTTTAGGCTGCTGTTGGAACGCTATTTTTTGAAGTTTTAGACTCATATTGCAGCCAGAGCGGCCGAATATGCGGCCCGCCAGATATTTTGAATTCCCACAACCGCCCCCTGGCATCCAGAAGGCACAACTTGTCCTTCTTCGATGAGGCGTATTCGACCCTGGCCCATGACCACGCTCTTTTCTTGCGTGGATGGTTCAAAAGTCGCTGTAAGTGCGCGAAACGTATTTTTGTCCACTCTACCTTCACCATTTGCCACGCCAGCGCGGCGTCGGCCGGGTAATCACCCAAATGCCTCCTTCTTGCCGCGCAGGAAAGGTCATCGGTTCCCCCCGGTGATCCTTTGGCGTGAAATTCTCGCTGGACGTAACCCTCACATTGACCAGTTGCCCGTTGGGACGAGTGGCCCTTATGATTCGCCGATTAGGAAAGTTGCCCTGCCGGAAGGTCAACCTCTCCTCGCCATTGTTGCTGGGAGGCTCTGTAAGCGCTTTTTGTTCGTCGGGAGGGATGGTGATGCCCACCGTCTTAATCATGCGCTCTGCCCCCTGTACCGTGTAAACAATCACACGCCCCGCCTTGCGCCAATCCTCACCCCTGGTGAGGTTGCGCTTGCGATGCCCAGCGACCGATTCCCGGCTGATGCCCAGCTTTTTGCTTAACTCCGCTTCTGTTATCTCATCGCTCATACAACCCAATTAGCTCTCTGCTGACCTCAAGCGCATTTTCTTCATAGCTTTTATCCCTAAACTCGGAGTAGCGCTCCGCAGTCACATACGTTCTCCATTTGGCGTTACCGAGAACCCGGTATTCCTCCTGGTATTTGGCGTCTACATCTCTGACCCCGCAATAAATCTGCCAAATTTCATAGGGGTCTAGCGGTGTTTTGTACTGCATACTCATCAGCCCGGCGAGATGCGGGGCGCAGCGCATTGGTTATATGTTGTCGATGTATGCGAATCATTCCAAATGAACCTCCTTGTATTTGCTGCGCCCCGCAAATTTTAGAAATTTTTTTTGGGGTAACGGCTGGCGGCGATCAAATCGGGGTAAGAAAGCAAGAACCCCATGCCGCGTCTTATTAGCGATCTGTACCGCCAGCCTACCCAAACCACCCACCGGGCAACTACCCCCGGCAGGAATCTCATAAGTCCCTTTACAGTATTTTCTGTGAGTCATAATCCATATACTATGAAGGGCGCGCGACAAACTAACGACCCCCCCCCCGCGTCAAACTACGATGGCCGCCCGCGCCGCCCAGATCGCCCGGCTCGGATCGGATCTGCCCCGGTTCGCTGTGCTGCTCGTCATAAACTCGCCATGATCCGCCGGATCGCTCTATAGTATAGAGAACACGCCCGAACCGGCTGGCTTTCCAACCCAGCGCCCTATCCGCCCTTTGTTTATTCCGCACCCCGGCGAAACCGATCCGCCAGCGCCGCTCCGGCCGTGTCCTTTCTTTACCCAGGCTGAAGCACACAAGCCGCCAGCCGTCCGGGTGTTCGGCGAGAGAGGAGAGGTCAAAAGCTGTTTTTAGTGGCTCCATCTTCACAAACTGATTGGCTCCGGCTGGCGCGTCTCGACTGTCCGCCGGTCTTTGAGCCAGCGCCGGATCGAGGCGGCGCTGACATGGCTCACACCCTTGTTGATGCGGAACGCCTCCAGATCGCCCCGCTGGATCAGCGTGCGAATGTAGGCCGGGGAGACGGCCAGCGCCTCGGCCGCCTCGGCGATCCGCAAGAGGAGTCGCCGCTTGTTGTCTTGCATTGCGTCTGACATCTGGGGTGAATCGTCCACGCGCCGGAGTCTTGGGCAATATATTTCTTCACCCTGGACTAACCCACGATGGACCATTTCGGCCCCGGATCGGCGAGAGGAGCGAGAACAGCTAAAAGAGCCAAATACCCCGAAAACCGAAAAAAGGGCCGAAAACATGGCGCGAGGTTGCGCTGTAAGACTCTTTTGGACTCTCCGAGGGGTAGGAGTGCGGGCAATTAACACCAGATGCCCTAGCCTACCGTCACCCCCAAAAAAAACGTAAAATAAATGCGCTTTGTGCATTGCATAGCTCAAGCCGTTTGGGCTTAATAACGCCCAGCCACGCAAGACGTGGAAAAAAAGCAAAAAATGAATACCATCGAAATCAAAAAAGATCACGGGCGTTCCTTCCTAATCTGGGGCGGCCGGTGGATCGGTTACATCGAGGCGGTGCGTCTGCGCCACTCGGCTGGCCACTCCATCCCACGGGCGGCGCTGCTCGGCTTTATTAAAGCCGAGGAATCCCGCGTCGAGAATGCGCTGTGCAATCAAGATTACATCAACGACGCCGCACAGCGCTATTACAAGCAAGTCACAAACACCAAGGCGGATCGCCAAACTCTACCGTGGGGAGCGGTTACAGGATGAACACCAGAACCGCAAAAAAAATCGTCAAAAACATCATGCACGGCCGACCGCTTAAATATAGCGCTCAACAGATTGAGAGCGCCGTGAGCATCTGCATCAAAAAAGCAGCGCCGGAGGTTAAACTGTCGATGGCTCTGATGCTTCAACGGAAGGCCAACCAATGAGCGAGATATTACAAACCAACGAACCGACCAAGCATGAGTCAAGGCGCGTCCTCACCGACAAGCAGATTGGCCGCATCCTACGCGCTCACGGGATCGAGTACATCTCGCCCGACATGGTAACGCCGGGCGCGTCACCAAACGCACCCACGGCCATGATCGCACCTGACGGATATGGCGACGACTCACAGAAGCGCTGGATCGTCGTTTCCGGCTGGACGCTGGGCCGCCTCCGCGATTGGCTCGGCTACTAATTCACAAAATGCACCCTAGGGATCTTTCCCCAGGGTGCATTTTTTTAACACCTAAACCACAACAAAAAACAGAGAGGAGAGAGCAAAAAAAAATGACAAAATACAAAGCAGAAAGCGAAGAAAGAAACCGAAAGGAAAAAGAACTACTGACAGAGGTTGCGGCCGAACTGGGCAAGCTAGGCGAAAGCTGGGCTTGTCTACCGATCGCCGGAGACTATGAGCTAACACCTTGGCGGCTTGTCCCGACAGATGACAAGCACGGCCTCGGCCATGCGAAGGGGTGGACTTCAATCCCCATCGCCCACGAGTGGATCAACGGCGAGCGGCCGAGTGAAGTGCCTCACATCGCCGCCACCGTTGGCGGGTACAACTACCCCGGCAAGATTCACGTTCACGGGTGTTGGCCTCAAGAGGCCCGCGAGTTCCCGGACTCCAAATCAAGGGCCGTCCTGCACCCTTCGCGGTGCTTTTCAGATAGTCACCCGGCGCGTCATTGCCACTCCGACATTAACGTCGGAGAGAAGCGCGGCGCGGCCGTGGTGGCCAAGGAGATCGTGCGGCGCTTCCTGCCGGGATATCTCAAAGCTTGGGCGGCGCTGATCGAGCAGCGCGACAGTACACAAAAGTATTACGACGGGCAGACCGACCGATCCAAGGCGGCAAGCAAAATGCTGGCGTACTACTTCGGGACACAAGTCAGAACCTACCAACGCAAAGTGGAGGCCGAACTTGATCTAAACGGCAAAACCATTTGCGTGAGCCTTGACGGGTACGACGGGGCAATTCGCATCGGGGGCAAGGGCCATTGCCTAGAAATGCTCAAAAGCGTTTTAATGGCGGCCAAAAAACTACAGACCAAAAGCATGGAGGTGGCAGCATGACACCGATTGACTTTGGCCAATTCAGCACCGACGGCCTCCGGCTCATAGCGCCGGAGGTCGGTCACATCTTCAAGCGCCGAGAGAAACGCGCCCGCAATACATTTGTCGCGCTTTACGCTCACTTGAAAGGGGAGGAGGGATCACCGCCGATTGTCAGCTATTTATTTTTGAAGCTCGGCGGATCGGACAGCAGATCGGAAAGCTGGGTCACGCCGGATCAGATTCACCCGGCGACCGGCGGGGCGTGGGAATGGGATCGAATCAGCGTTGAAGCAAACCGGCCTTGCTGGTGGCTTGAGTGGAACGAGAGGCACGCGGCCAAGCGGATCAACCAAGTGAGGACACACCTCAAAAACATTGGAGGACATTGGCAAGCGATCGACACACGCGCCGCCACGGTTCTCGGAGACATTACCCCAGGATCGAAACAGTACCGGGGGAACCTGTACCTGTAACTAGAAACAAGAGAGAAAAATGAAAGGAAAAAAATGAGTGAAGAAACAAATACAATAGACTGCACACCGACATGGCGGGGGTTGCTCCCCGGAATGCTGGAGGCATACAAGCAGATCGGCAGCCCGCACGAATCCACCTGTGAGATTTATGCCGAGTTTGCCCGAATGGCCACGGCCGCCGACAAGTTCAACGAATTGGCGGGACAAGCGCCGGGAGATCAACGGCCTCCGAGGAAGGAGGAGAGCAATGAGTGAAATAAAGCAGATCGACATGACCGACGACAAATGGATCGATAAATTCAAGCCGATCCCACGCGACGGGATCAAGGAGGGCTTAATCAGCGGGTACGATTGCGGCGACGGGCCTTGCCTATGGGAAACCTACGGCAAGGACATCGACGAGGTACTCCGCCGCATGGATCAACCAGAGTGGGAGGGTCGCCTTTGGACTGTCCACGACGACACATCGATCAGCGACGGTTTTCACATCGTCAACCGGCTGGGCTACATCTTCACCGAGAAACCCGCTGACCCAAATGCCCACTACTACATATTTGACGATATGGAGGACGAGGAGGACGAATGAGCGACCGAAAACAAAAAAGGACATGGTTCGGCGTCAATGCTTGGGAGGACATCACCATGTGGAAGCCGGAGCCGTTGGACATCAAGCCCGGCGCTGGCGAGGATTGGTTTCGCAAGGAATGGAAAAAGGGCATCAAGGATGCAACCCAATGCGAGGGCGAAACACCAACGCCGGACAAGCTGTTTCTGATCCATTGGGACACCAAGGACATCGAGGAGATGATTGGCTAGGAGGAACACCGCGTAAGGGCCGCTGGCATCGCGCTGGCGGCCCTTTTTCTTTGTCTGGTACGCCCGGCAGGATTTGAACCTGCAACCTACTGCTTCGGAGGCAGTCGATCTATCCAGTTGATCTACGGGCGCGACCAAGGAAGTTTCCCCAGGGTGAACACCGCCGGGGCCAAATCGGGCGGCATTAGGCGAGAGGAGCGAGGAAAAAGACAAGCCCAATCGGCTTGCGCTCACCCTGCAATGCAGGGTATGAATTGCGCGTGAGCAATATGCACGTCAGAGCCTACATGAGAGAATTGGGCAAGAAGGGGGGAAAGGCGAGAGGCGAGAGGAAAAAGCGGCCCCTGGAGCAGTACCAGGAGATGGCACAAAAATCAGCCCTGGCGAGGAGAAAGAAACCCCAGGTGAATAACGGGTGAACAGTAATTAACAACTTTGTGTTGCGTAATGTCGGCACAAACCACAAAAAAAACCGAAGAAGAAAGCAATGAGTGAAAACAAAAGAACGCGGAGCTTTCGCTGCTCCGATACACTCTGGCAGTTTGTAGAACAGACGGCCGGGGATCAGTCCAAGAAACCAACAGAGGTAGTCATCGAGGCGCTGGCAGCGCATTGTGGAGAGTTGATCCGCAAGGATCGGCAACTCACCGCGCAGCAAGTGACCTCAATCGTAACCAAATTGTCGGCGCTGGAGAAGGAATTGGCCAGCGTGAGGCAAGTAGTAGGAAAGGCAGAGAAACATGAACCAGAAAACGAAAATACTAGCTGAAAGAATCGTCGAGGAACTCTCGGACATTGACCGGGAGGACATTGTGGCGATCGCGCTGTTGCGGTTTAACCGTCACAAAGCGGAAATGACCCTGAAGCTCCGGCTCTCGGTCGTGAAGGCATCCCTGGAGAATTTAATCAAAAATAAAAAGAGAAAGCTAAAATATGGAGAAAAAGAAACGCGCTGTTGCGCTTGATAACGAGATTGAACTAGGCGCAGTCGCCGAGGCCCAGGTCGCCCAAGCCGAGGGTCTGATCGAGATCGTGAAAGCGATCCAAGAACACCAGCAAGCATTCCACCGCGCCATCATCATCGCCGCCGTCGCCGGAACCGTGTCCGCGACAGCAACAATCATCCTTTTTATGTGGTGGCTGGCCGGAAATTTATAACCCTTAAAACTCCAGATTGATGACCGCCGCCCGGCGCGTCATAAACTTGCCAGCGTAGAATTTCTCGGTCGTCTCCAGCGATTCGTGCCTCATGTAGTGCATGGCGGCAACTGGATCGACCTCATAAATCTTGTAGCCAATGTAGGCCCGCAACTCGTGGAGAAGGTTGCCCGTCTCCCAACCCCACTCCCGCATGAGGCCGCGCAAGACCTTCGGGATCACATAGTAGCGGTAGTTCCAGTTTGGCCCCATCAAATACTCGCACTTATCATGCCGGAGCCACTTCTCCAGCGCCTTGGCGGCGGCGGGCTGGGCCGGGATGTCGATCATCTTGCTCTCGGTCTTGCCGATCCCCATGACCGTCATCAGCCCGTCCACGAATCGAATCTGCTTCTTGGGCGTTGAGGCGGCCTCCTTGACCCGGAGGCCGAACCCGACGCACATCCAGAACAGGATATAGATGTGGTACTTGCGAGCTTCAGCGATCCCGGCCTTGCTGTTCTTGCGTCGGCTCCATGCCTTCTTTCGGACGCGCTCCTTGACCTCGCCGTCGCGGGTGTACTCGGTTCCCTCGACGGTGAGCGGCTCGTCGCAGTCAAACTTCTTGATCTCGGTGAAGGTGCGCTTGATGAGCGCGTCATCCGGCCTCACATAGACCGCATGGGCGGCGCGAGCGCCCTTAATCTTGGTTTCCCGGTACTCCCGGATCGCCTCGACCGGCAGCTTGAGGCCCAGCTTCTCGTACTCCTTTATCAGCGACCCGTCCTTGTCGGCAAAGAACCCCTTGATCCGCTTGAGCGTATTGGCCGAGGCGCTGGTGGCCTTGGCCTTGGCGATCTTGATCTCCTGCTTTGCGTCCTTGCCGTGCTTGGCGGCCGCCTCGCGCTCGGCGATCCCGATCCGCTTCTTCTTGTAATTGCGGCTGGTGGAGTCGTTAAACAGGTCGTCAAAATTCAACTGGGATTCCGGCTTGGAGGGGTACAGCACGCGCAGGATGCGCCTTGCGCCCGAAAGAAGGTCACGGCAGACCACTTTACGCTCCTCGCCGCAAATCTGCACCCACGCCTCAAAGAAGCGGGGCAGCGGAATCTTGTCCAGGTTGCGGTTCCGATCCTTGGCGGCGTCAGTCTGGGGGGCGTCGAGCCAGCGCCGGATGACCTCGCTCACCGCCTCGTTGACCCCGGCTCGCTGGGTGTTGCGATTCATGGCCGTGCCGTTGACCCGGCCCCGGAAGTACCAGGCGGCGCTGGCGGCCGGGTTGATTTTCTCCAGGGTGTAGAGGCGCGACTTGTAGTGGAAGAAGCGCTTGAACGGGATCGGGATCGGCTGGCCCTTGCCATCGAGCCTTGGCTGCCGCCGATTCTCCGGGTCTTTCTCGTAGGCGGGGATCACCTGGCGCGGCGCGTAGCGGGTGTGAGGCGGGATCACCGGGCTGATTAAGCCCTTGATCTTGGTTTCATCCGGGACAAAGGCGACCTCGATCAGATTGCCTTCCATTTCTCTCTTTTGGTTTGTTTTCATAATTTCTATGACGCAGTTATGACGCACTCGACCCCAAACGTGAGGGTATGTGAGGGTATCTGGTGTCGTCGATTTGCCACGCGCAGACCCTTATGGATAGAGCGCTGGCTGTCAAATAAATTTTGAATTTACTGGGGAAACCTCAAATAATGCGTAAAACAAAGGGGAATTAAGCAATGCGTACTTAATATAATGTTTACGCGGGAGGGGAAGCAACTCTTGATTCGGAACCTAAAGTGCTATGCAAATAAGCGCGGCCAGCATTGGCTAAAAGTGAGTTTCATTTTAGTTATGACGCACTAATGACGCATTTGACCCGAATCTAAAATTTGACCCGGCGCTCCGCGTAGATGTAATCAGCGAGCGGCATCATGTCAATATAGACCGGCATCGAGTCGCCGATCGAGCTTCCGGCAATGTTGAAGTCAAAGTAGTCCAGGGCGTCCTCCAGGCTCATCTCGTCGCGCTTCATCAGTACGCCGATTAGCTTGCCGTGGTCATAGGCGGCGAAGCGCTCCCCTCCTCGATACCCCACCCCAATGAACGCCTCGTCATACCCATCGGCCACGATCAACTGGTCATCGCTTGACATCCCTCAAGTCCTCCGGGTGGAACCATTGCAGGGCATCCTTGGCCACGTCGTCGCGCTCCCTGTAGAGTTTGAACAGATCAGCGCTCTTTTGCTCCCGCGACATCTCCCGGTCGTCCCGCACTTGTTCCATGTTTCTACGAATGGTCGATAAATTATCCTGGGCGCGGCGCAGCCTGTCCAGGCCGCTCACGGCATCATCGAGACTCCTGCTCGGATCAATCGGCCCGGTGCGGCGATAATGGGACACCCTCTCCCCGTAGCGCTTCACATACCAATTGTCTGGTTTTCGGGTCATGTTTATCCGGCGGAATGTCTCCTGGCGTTGCTCCACCAGTTGCATTCCCTCATGGAATTGGCGCAACGCATCGTGCGGCTCGTAGCGCCCCTTGACAAACGCCTTGATGCCAGGAAGCTCCTTCCAGGTCATGGCCGGTTGGGGAGGGGTATCCACCAGGGACGACCAGAGCATGAGCGCGTCCACAAAGTCCATGCCGTAAGTACCCAGGCCGCCCGTGTAGGAGCGGACAAAGTTGTCCAGCACGATCGGGCTGACATTTAGAGCGCCATCGGTGTAGATCATCCCCTGCTCTGCCAGGTATTGCATTACTTCCGTAGTCTTGCCATTAGAGCGCAGCCAGCGCTCATACTGCAACTGGGCTTCATTCTCCAGGGGCGCTCCCGTGTGGATGTTAATGTTGCCCAGCGCCTCGATCACCGGCTTGGTCACGGTCGGGGCCAGCCCGACCTGGAAAAAGTATTGTTCGGGATCAAGGTTCAAAGGCAGAGGCGACTCCTTGCTTAACTCCTTGAAGAAATCGGTGATGGCCTTCGGGTCATCCTTGTAGACCCAATCCAGGGCGGCCTCCGGGGCGCTGCCGTAGAGGTAGCCCAGGAGGAACGGCTTGGGGAAACTGAACACCCAATCGCCCCAGATCGGAACATTCTCAAGGTTGCCCTCCGCATCGCGGGCCTCGGTGTCGATCCCGGCCGCCTCGGCCGCCCACCTCATGTTGATGTTCCACATCCCAATCTTTCGCCAGGGAGCCAGCCCGTTGATCTCGTCGTCGTCCTTGCCCAGATACCAGATCAGAAGCGACGGGACGGTGATCCATTGAATGCCCTTGGCCATGACACCCAGGCGACCTGTCCCGGCGTGTTCCCGTCCAAACTTGTCCCAATCCTGCGCCTTGGCATTAAAGAAGGCGGTCAACTGGTTCACGGCCTTGCCCCGGAAACCGAACCGGGCGTAGTTAAGGGTGATGGTCTTGCTGGCATTGGCCGCCTCGGTCGGCGACGCGCCCCTGGCAATCGCCAGTTTGTATTCCTGGAGGCGCGTGGCCATCTCCATCAACTCACTCACCCTGCGGAGCGTCTGGAGCGGGTTCGCCCATTTCTTGACATGATGCTTCCATCCAGGAGGAACCACATCGTCAAGCGTCTTGGTGAGATCAGTACGATCGAGCGCCAGGAAGTCGGCGTACCGGCCCGATGCTTTCACCCAAGACCAATAATGCTTGTCTTTTTTAAGCGCACTCAACATCCCACGGAAACCGTCAAAGAACGGGATATAACCGTACTTGGAGTAGACTGCCGCTTGCACCTGGTCACGGAACGGGTTGCGGGCGATGAACTCCAGGGTGAGCGTCGCGCCCGCCCGCAGCGTGCGCGTGAATTTGCCCGCCACCTTGACATAGGGCATCCGGCTTAAAACCTCGGCTGCCGTGGAGTCCTGGAGCTTGAGAGAGGCGTAGAGTGCCGGGTCGTCGATCTGGTAGAACTCCTGTTTGCCGTTGCGCCAGATGGAGAAGATGCCCTTCTCGGCGCTGTCAGTCTGGGTGGCCCGCCAAATCTTGAACGAGAGGGAATTCTCCTTGATCGGCTCATCGGTTCCGACCTGGTACAAATGCCCATCCACCCCCTCGTAGACCAGGCCCAGTTTCTTGAGCTTGCGCTTGACCTCATCCTTGTCAATTTTGATCGGCTTGATGTTCCTGACCACGGGATCGCCGATCCGGCCGCCGCCTGGCGTTTTGATGAAATTATCCACGAACGCCTTGCCGATCCGCTGCCGCTCGATCATGTCGCGGGTCAGGTACATATTCTTGATGATGCTTTCCAGGGGCGGATAAATCCTCAAATCATCCCCATGAAACCCCTTGAGGCCGCCCTTGCTTAAATCGACAAAGCCACGGCCTCCCCGGCCGCCGCCGCCCACCCGCTCATACATACGGTGGAACGGCACATAGTCCTGGTTCTTCTTCTTGATGGCATCGAACTCCTCCTGGCTGATGAACCCGGCTTGCTGGAGCATCTTCAACTCGTTGGTCATAAAGTTGTCCAGGCGCTCGCTCACCTCCTCGTAGCGATCCCCATACGTTGTGACAACCTCCTGCGTACTCTCCTGGGTAAAGCCGGTTTCCTTGCCCTGCTTCATCTTCTCCAGCGCCCGACGGGCGACCAGGTAAACCTGGAACTCATGGAGGTTCTCAACCCCGGAGAGAACTTGCTTCAAGCTCGGCCCAACCTCATTGCCATCGGCGTCAATCTGGTTGTGCCAGATCGAATGTTCCACGCGGCCGCGCCAGCCGCCCATGTAGGCAATGGCAAGCTGATCCGCCATTTTGTCGTCCTCGACATCCAGGCCGTAAGCCTTTAACTGCTGCACGGCACGCTCCAGGGGGGCCAGTTCGTTGACCCACTCATCATACATATCACGCAGCCAAAGTTTCACTCCGCCCTTCTCCCCTGGGCGCTCATCCACCCCGGCGATCATGCTCGATACCTGGTTGAATCCCGGCTGGTTCGTGTACTTCTGAACCATGTCATAAACCTTATCCAGCGCCTTGTTGATCTGCGGATAAAGGTACAGATGATCCCGGAAAAATCTAAAGAACTCCGGCGCTTTCCTGTGCGCCTCGTCACGGTTGGTCATGTAGAGGCGCGTAAATTCCGCCACGCCCTCCATGCGTTTCTGCGCCTTGGTGTAGCTTTTACGGGATGTGCGCTTGCCCAGGGCAAGCAGTTCATCGTCAAATTTCTCATTAAAGGTGGAGGCGGATCTACCCCCGGCATACGGATCGCCCTTAACCCTCTCCTTCTCCTGGGGAAAGATTAAGTAGTGAAGGTAATGGCCCACTTCATGGGAGATCGTTGGCACATTGTTGAGCCACTTCATCCGAATGTTCTCAAGGTCGGGCCGGTAGAATCCATGCACCCGCATACGGCCGACCCCCTTGCGGATCGGGATGTCCAGCGCCTTTGAGATGTACTCCCGTATCTCCTGGAGCGACACCGGCTCACCCGTCTTGTGGTGAGGCGCGGTGATCTTCCTGGGCAGCGTCGCCTTCTCGTAGGAGGCCAGGACGGCCCCGCCTTCCTCAACATCATCCAAGTCAGGGGATTTCTCCTTGGCCGCGCCCACCTCGCTACCAGGGCGCATAGGCATCAGCACTCCGTAGAACTCCCGGTCGAAATTTCCCTCCGTGGCTTCGATCATCCCCTTGAATATGGCCGGAGACAAACTGGCCGGGCCTCCCACCCTGTCCTTCGGCCGCCGCTTGGCGGCATGAAGGTTGATTGTTCCCACTCCTGTCTTTCGAGCCGCCGTCACCATCTTTTGCATCTTCCCGGCGTTTATGCTGACTATAAATTTGCCCTCTTTTCCTTCGGCATACTCCACTCCATCAACCTTGGTTCGGACGCTCCACCCCTTCGGGCCGCTATACAAGTGCAAGGTGGCATTCGCCACCTTTTTGTGCATGGCCAGGACACGGTTCAACAAATCAACCATTTCACCCGTGTCAAAGGAGGCAATCCTCGGCCCGGTCGGAGGTTTGACATTCTCCACTTTGGGAACATTGCCCTGCTTAACCCTGGAGACTTTGCCTTTTTCCACCTTCCAGGACGCCCCCTTGGTAGCGCCAGGATGCTCAACCTCAACCAACATTTCCCCATCACTCGCCCATACCTTGCCGTCCTCCGTGGAATTGATGACCGTTATTACCTCCCTCTCCTTGTTGGTCGAGGCAATGGGCTTGAGCGCCTTGACCGTGGCATCAAGCACCTGGCCCGGCCGTGGAACCCTGGGAACGGGTTTGGACTTTGCCAACTTGGGGATCGGCTTTAGCTTCGGCGCGGCCTTCTTCCTGGTCGCGGCCTTCTTCTTCGGCGCGGCCTTCTTCTTAACCGCTGCCTTCTTCTTGGGCGGCGTTTTCTTGACCTCCTCCTTCGGCTTGACCGCTGCCTTCTTCCTGGGCGCTCTCTTGAGGCTGAATACTCCCTTGTTGTTGTTAAACTTACTCTTGTTGGTGTAAAGTGCTACACGAAGGGAGTTCATCGGGTTCCTGCCGGTGAACTTGTAACCCCTCTTTTTCATCGCCTCCATTATCTGATTGGAGTCCATTTGTTTCCCCTTGAGAACCTCCTGCATCGCTACCACAAGCGACTGCCTCTTGGCCGGAGCCTTCTTGACCTCCTCCTTCGGCTTGACCGCTGCCTTCTTCCTGGGCGCTGACTTCAAGCCATACCGTGTCTTTTCGCGTTTATAGTAATCCCAATCCTCGCTATTCGTAAATCGATGCTTATTATTGTATAAATGAACATAGACATCCTTCGTGTTAGCACCGTGGGCTTTGGTTATCCCTCGCTTTTTCAACGCTTTAACAATCTCCGCTTCAGTCAAAGCTCCGTCCTGGAGAACCGCCTTGACCGCCTCCTCCAAATTCTCCTTCGCCGCTGCCTTCTTCTTAACCGGCGGCGTTTTCTTTACTTCATCCTTCGGCTTGACCGCCTTCTTCTTGGCCGCTTGCTCCTCCTTTAACCCCTTGAGTTTCGCAATCAAGGCGGCTGGCTTCTGGTGTGCGGGGGCGTGCTTGTACCAAATCTTTGATATTTCATTATCATCTCTAAAATCGCCCGCTCGACCTTCGTACCCTGACTCTTTTACTCGCTTGTTAAAATGGCGCATGGCCTCGTCGGAGCCTTCTCTATCCCCTGCCACCACCTCACCCCAATAGGTCTTGGCCATCGCCTCAAGGGCTTTTCTGTCTGCCGCCTTGACCTTCTTGGCCTTCTTCTTGGGCGCTGCCTTCTTCTCCGACGCCTCCATGCGTTCGCGGGCCGCAGCCGCTTCGTGTTCTCCCAGGATACCGGCTCTGTCCAGGTACGCCTTGTAGGCCACCAATTCCGCCTCCTGGGTTGCGGATTCCTCAAACCAGTAAACACCGCCTTGAAACGCCTTTTCAACCCGGCTCGCCCGTTGACCCAAGCGCTTACCTGGGTGGGGTTTGGTAAAGTAGAACCCAAAGCCGCCTCCGGCTTCCGGCTGGATCGCAACCAGGCCGGTCTTTTCCTCCAGGGTTTCCAGTTGCTCGTCCGACAGTTGCTCCTCCACATCCGCCGAGTCATCATGCTCGGAGAGTGGTTCATTCCTTGCTCGATCGATCTCCAGCGCCTTGACCGCGTGGGCGTGCTTCTCATTCTCGGCGATGTTTTCAAGGTACTCCTCATTGCGATCCTGGCGGCGCTCACCCTGCCAATCCTCCCAGACATGAGGCTCGAAATCCTCCGACTTGTCCTGTCCCTCCGGCCAGGCTTGCTCGGACTCGACCGGCGCTTCCTCGGCCTCGACCGGCGCTTCGGCAGCCTTCTTTGGCAGCGGATCAAGCCCCCGCATCTTGCGCCCAACATTATACTGGTCGATTAGCGCTTGATGCTGGAGTGATCGGACAGATTTACCGTAATCCTCCCACGGCCCGCCCAATCGAGCGGCCATATCCTTGCGCTTGATGTTCCTGACTTCCTCCTCACTCTGGATGTCCTCATCATATAACCCCTTCTGCCAACCGATGATCTGCTGGCGCATCCTGGGCGTGCCAAACTTCTCCATCTTGCCGCCAGGGCGAAAATCTTCATTGGCCCAGTAGTATTTAACCCGATGAACCAGGGCATCTTCGGCCTCCTCCCGCGTCGCGTACTCTCCCTGGCCGCGCCCAGGGAATCCCGTCCAGTTGTCCTTGCCCTCCCGTTTAACGGCTCTGTAAACCGTCTTGCCTTTTTTAGTCTGCTTACGGATGCCAAACTTTTCCTTCCCGGCGGGGTACTCGGCGACCTCGTATTTCTTGCCCTTGACAGCCCCAAACTCGACCGCCGGTTCCTCCTCGACCTCGAAATCCATCTTGGTGTCAATCTCCACCCCAGGCTTTGGCACGTCCACCTGTGGGCCGCGAGCCTCCTCCTCTCGCATCTCGGCATACACTTGCTCCTGGGCAGCGACATCCGCGATAAATTCCCCGCCTCGCTCCGCCGGGAGTGAGTAGGCCGTGGCCGCCACGTCGGTACGCTCGCGCATGGCCTGGGAAAGATGATCCTTCTCGATCAGCGGCTCGATGATGTGTTTCCGCGCCCCACCAGGGACGGCGAAGGCCAGGGACTCGGAGGCCAGTTGCTCAAACCAATCGCCAGCGCTCCTGTCCCAACCAACCCACTCATCGCGGGTCAGGGCGGCGCGGCCCACCTCGGCCACCCGCTCCTCAAACACCTCGCCAATAACCCCGTTCCAGGCCGCCTTCTCCTTGAGCTTGTCCAGCAAATCTCCCGTCGTGCGCCCAGGCTTGGCTTTAAGCCAGCGCCTCGCCAGCACCGCCTTGAGGCCGGGAACCATTGCGCGGCCGGACTTGAACTTGGCATCCGCCAGTTTCCCAGGAACCTTGCCGACGGTCTTGCCAAATAACTTGGTGGCATAGAGGCCCGTGCGCTCCGAAATCGTCTCCACCGCTGTCCGGGCATACCCCTCATACAGCGCCCGCAAAAAGGAGGGGTCATCCTCCGAGAAGGCGGCTTGCAATTCGCCCTTCTCGTCCTGTGTGATGGCCAGTTTGTCCTGGGCCAGTATCTCAAAGAAATTCTCGGCAACCATGTGGGGCATCGCCACCGCCTGGGTCGCTCCACCGGCAACGAACCCGGTGATCTTGCCGCCGCGAAGTGCAATCGAGCCGACCAACTTGTCCCTCATCTTGCGCTTGATCCCCTTCTCAACGAGGGCGCGGGTCTGCTTGCTCAACTTGCTTTTGACCAACTTCTTGACCGCCTGTTCGGCAGACTCCTTGCCCAAGGAGTAAGTGCCGGAAGTCAGGACGAACTCCGAGGCAAAGCCAGGGATTGCCGTGGCAATGTCGGTTGTCTTGCGCCAGAACCCCTTGGCCTCCTCGCTCTCCATCTGCGCCAGGAACTTGCCGACGCGCTTCACGTCCTCGGCCTCCCTTTCAAACCGGGCCATCGGAGGAGCGCCTGGCATCAGTCCCGATTCGTAATCACCCGACTCCAGGCGTTGGGCCGAATCATAAAGCAGCGCAAAATCCTGCATCTTCTTGCCAGCGCCAATGAAGGGCATCCGCTCGACCAGGTAAGCCCATCCGCTCCCACCTTCCTCAAGCGCCTTTTTCTTTTCCCGATCGATCATCTGAAACAAACCATCAGCCCTGGCTTGCTCCTCGGCTTCCACACCCTGCTTGGTGAGGTAAACGTCCCGGCCGATCTGCTTGGTGGGATCGGGTTCCCGTCGGGCCTTGGATGTCGCATCCCAATCCACGTCGGCGAAGTATTCCAACGCATCGGCCGAAGCCCCCGGTTCATACAACTTGGTGATCTCGGCGCTGCGCGTCACATCCCGTGGATCACGAAGGGCCAGCGGAACTTGCCCTGTCTGTTTCCAAACCTTGGGGTCGCCGATCTGATCGGGATCAAACAGGTATTGATTGGGCTTTTCCGCCCACTCCATGCCAGCCGCCACCGGCTCCTCGACGCGCTCACCCTCCACGACCTGGGTTAGAGGTTCCCCTCTCCCTCCTGGTTCCCCGCGTCGCCAAGCATCCACGCTCTCCGCTTGGTTTTTGAATTGTTCGTCCTGGAGAAACTGCGGGTACTTGTCCAGGATGAACAAGGTCAAGTCGTGGTCATCCACATCCTTGAACTTGGGTTCCTTCTCCCGGAAATACTCTAGGACTTGGCCTGGCATGGTTCCCCTTTATTGCTAGTTGCCCTGGCTTTGACGCCAGCGATTGTAATCTTCCCATTCGTTACCACCACTAGAAGGCCCACCACCTCCACGGCCCCAATCTGTGTCTCCAGCGTCACGCGGATCGGGAACAGCCATATTCTCATGAATCCCGGTCTGATTCCAATCATACTCGCTTGACCCAGGATTATCCTTGAACCATTCCGCCCTGTACTCGTTCACCTCGGCCTGACTCAATATATTGTTACCGTCCCGGTCGAAGTTGGAGAGTAGATTCTCCGGCCTCTCATGCGTGACATTCTTCCACTCGCCAGGCTTGTCGGGATCGGGAATTCCCCAGGCTCCGTACTTGCCTGGAATCTTCTGGAACTCTGACAGCTTGCCCTTGATCGTTTTCGGCGTATCAATCACCTGGCCCTGTTTCGGCCCGGTCATTATCACCGTGCTAGACTCACCGCTGCCGTCCATGAGCGGAACCTGGATCGCCCTGGGTGTGAAGGCTGGCTCCGCCATCAACTTCTTCTCGTTCATCAACTCGATCACCGTTTTCATGTCGGCGTTCGGGAATTGGTTGGCGATCCCATCAAGCTGCATCGACGCCCTCTCCGAGTCCTCCAGCATTCTCCTGCCAAACGGCCCCATGTCTCCCCCACCTTCCCCTGGGATAGCCATCAAGTCCTGCTCCATTTCATCGCTTGCGACGGGAGGCTTGCTCATCAATCCAAACCGCACCGCCTGGGTCGTTTCATCTTCCCTTTGCGAATCCAGGTTGGCGTCCTTCATAATTTGGTGCATCCGGCTGGTGGACGCCCTGCTCGCATCGGCGGCGAGCGGCGTCATTGTTTCGACGCGCTGCCTGTTTGAGATCGCTAAATCTGTACTCGCTTCTGTGGCGTCCTGTTTCTTTTCTTCCCCTTCGTATGCTTGGCCTGTCAGCACCGCCGCCAATAAATTCCCTGACTCCGCGTTAGAGAGATTGGTAATTTCCTCCTTGGTTCCAACCCCCGGAAGAATAGCCGTGCCAGGTTTATCTTCCATGTCCTTCTCGGCCCGCAGATATTCCAGAATCGTGCGATCACGATCCCCCTGCTTCTTCATCTTCTTGGCCTCCAAGCCTCGCCTCTTTAACGCGCCGCCGATCTCGTCGCTCAACTTCATTATGCCCTGCGCGATCTGCTCGTTAGCTCGCCCCAACATCTGCGCCGCACCGGGTGGGTTTGGCGAGTGCTGACCTCCGTGTCCCGAAAAATAGTCTGATTGTGCCATTGTTTTATCTCCTGTTTGTCTTTTTGCCCGCTACCTTACCCTTCGGGACAAATAAAAGTCCCGTGAACGGCCGATATGGAGCTTTAAGGTGTTTCACGCGCCTAACCTCCCGATTTGGGCGTTTTGTTGCTGAACAAGCTGGTGTTCATGTTGTTTGACCCGCTTGACCAGGCGATCCTGGAAACTTGGATCACTTTGCATATTCTTCATCGCCGTATCGCTCTGCGAGAGCCGCTGCAATTCTCCAAGGCGTAGCTGATGAGCCTGGCCCTGCTTGATGTCCACGTCCGCGCCCGCGCTGATCTGCGCGAACGCTGTGCGCTCCTCCTCGATCTCCTGTTGGCTGGCTTGTTCCTCCGGCTTGAGCAGTCGCTCGCCCAGTTGCGGATCGATGAACTCGAAAAGAACTTCCATCGCCGTGGTGCGATCGACCACGCCGTTGACATCGAACTCCACCGCCATCTTGAGAAGGTTCAACTTCTCCTTGACCAGTTCCATGTCCAGGTTGGCGACGTTGTAAGAAATCTGGATGTCGTACTGCCCCTGGATTTCATCGCGGCCCACGCGGATCGGCTCCGCCTGGCGAGAACCCACCACGCGGAAGTAGATTTCCTCATCCATGAATTGCTGGACGAGTTGAAAACTCTGGCTGCACACATCCGACCAGTATTTAAGCCACTTGGCCACCATGCCCTGTTGACGCATCCGGCTGTAAAACTGGTTTTCCTGGCCGATCGGCCGACCGAAATAGCGATCAGCCATAACCTGGACAGTCTGCTCGACCTCCTTGCTACCGCTGTCTATGCGCGGCATATCGGCATACTGATAATCGTCCGGGCGCATCCTGGGAACCATCACCCCTGGCCCCCACTTGCTCGGCGCACGGCCGACCGGGTGCATGAGGGGCGGCATTGTCGCCAGGTAGCACCGATCGGTGCGGCTGTCCCACTCCGTCTTGACCTGGCTCTGCCAGGTGGACGCGATCTCACCGTACCCCCGGCTGTCATCCAGGCGGCGGCTCAAATGCTCTCGCCGCAGAGCAATGAACGGAAATTTACCGTGGCCATAATTGAGCAGTTCCTCCCGGCCCATTATATCATCGCCCCGGTCGTTGGTTGTGTAATGAGGACACATCACAACGTAGTAAATACCTGGTACTCCGTTCTCATCGCATCGACGCTCAAAGGCGTGTACGATCTCGTAGAGTTTGCGCGTGTCCAGGTCAGGCATCCCCGGCCTTGCACCCCGCAAGCTCTGGGCGCTTTGACCCCACTCCGAATTGCTCATCCCCTCGGCCCGATCCACGACATTGTTTACCCACTCCGCATCCCAGCCCTTCTGATCCTTGGCATCCTTCAATTGTTCCTTCGTCATAAACTGACGCCAGAACAGTCGCCTCGCGCTCTGGATGTCCGTGGTGTCCTGTGGAAAGAAGAAATCCTCCCCAACTCGGAGCGCCTTGACCTCCGGGCGGTTCTTGGTCAACTCCGCCTCGGTGTAGACCGCAAATCCTTCCTTCCTCAAATCCTTAACCATCCGCCGCATCGCCTTGTCCTTGAGCGTGCCGCCCAGGAGATCACGCGAGATGGCCATCGCCGACTCCTCCTGGTCTGGATCAAGGATCATTGCCGGAAGCTGGGATGCCGGGGATTCGGGGGGCTGCTGCGCCGCCCATTGCTGGATCGTCTCCATGTCGATCTGCTTGTAGGCCGCGTTGGCCTCCTTCTGCCAGAGAACGCTGATGACCGCGATCCCGTTCTCGCAGTAATAATTGGCCGCCAGTTCTGCCTCATGGAAAAACTCATCCATCTGGTTGTCCATCATCCAGCGCATAAGGTTACTGACCATAAACGCACGCTTGGCATCCCCGCTCTCGGTGGGGCTGGCCGTCACGCGCATATTCCGCAGACTCGTCATCAGCATATCGACATCTTCCTGGATGAAGTTGTCCACAAGAGGCACACGCGAATCGCTGCACCCGTCGAAGGGAACCGGGTCTGCTCCCAGGTTCTTCTTCCACTTCTTGGCGTCGCTACTCTGGCCGCGCCACTCGTTGAAGCGCTCGCGCCGGTTTGTGTCCCGCCGATCCAGCAACGTGGACGTGATCGACTCGTTATATTCGTAGACCAATTCCTTTAGGTCTAATTCGTATTCCTTGTTCTCGTCTGCCATTTTAGTACCTCACTTTATCCGCGCCCCTCTAGCCAACCGCCGCCCATTGATCCCAGAGCGCCGATCCCAGCGCCCATCAGCGCGTTCCGCCCCTGCATCTGGGCCATCCTCTGCATATTGACCGCCTGTTGGTTGCCAGAATGAACATTCCCTGCGTAATTACTCTCTGGGTTAAACAGCGCCCCCGGCGAGTAGCCGCGCCCCTGACCGGCCGCTTGCATCGCCATCATCGGGTTGACCCCACTTGGCTTGCCCAAAATCTGCATGAACGGATCGCCCATCACTCCCTGACGCATTCCAATCGCCTGGTAGGCGTCACCCTTCCGCTGCTGCTGTCGGCGCTCACCGGCAAGCTGCAATTCGGCCGACTCATACAAGGCATCGGCTGGCCCCATGCCCATGCCACGCGCTCCCTGCGCTCCCCTGACATTCTGCTGGAAACGCCGCTGCTCCATCCCGGTCAACGAACCCCCGGCATCCACGCCCTCCTGGGCTTGTTGTGTCAAGGTGTCCATCAGCCGGGTCTTGGATGGGTCGATCCCGCGCATCGCCGCCATCGCTCGCGGCCCCAGTTGTTCCATCGCGCCTATGTCAGACTCACGCTGCGCCTGGAGCGTCCGGCGATCCATCGCCGCCAAGCGCGGCTGTAACTGCTCCATCATGCTCATAATTTGCGGGGCCATCTGCTTATGGATGTCCATTTTATTCTGCGCAAACTGATGACCCCATTCCTTTTCAGCGCCGAAAATGCGAGGCATAAGGTCTATCTGTGCCTCGGTATTTTCAAACACCTCGTTCCGATAATTTCTCGTTTCTGGCTTATATGTAGATCCCATTTTATTTGTCTCCTATAAATCGTTTACTCACTCTGTCGTACTGATCCCAACTCCATACCTTAAATCTCTCCATGCCCTTCTTCTTTCTGTGCCACGCAACGTAAGGCATCTTGAACGGGGCCACCTCCAGGAAGCGCTGGAGCGGACGCTTCCCGGCCGCCAACCACACAAACCACACATCACAAACCGACTTGTCCCACGCGATCAACTCCAGCGCGTCTCCCAGGCAGTCTTTAGGGACAGGCCGCCCCATAATAAAACAATCAACACCACTCCAAACGTAGCCATGCTCAAGATGCCAACCAAGGAGATGATGAAAGTCATCAAGCTCCGTACCATTGCGACCGGCCCACGTTGCTGCGCTGTAGATTGGATTACTCACCGCCTTCTTCGTCAACCGGCTCCGCTACCGTTGGGGCTGGCTCTGGTGCTACTGGAACCTCCTCCTCCTTGGTGGGAGCAACCGTCAAGTCCATCGCCATGTCAGGAGTGACATATTCCCGGTATGGTATGGGATCGTCCTTTACCAACTGGGCATCCAGCTTGTCCTTGGCCCGTTCATTTGCGAATAGGAGGTTCATGTGTTCTGCCTCCTTCTTCTTGAACTGATCCAAAGTAGGGCATTTTTTACCCTCCTCTGGACGCCATACCGCATCATGCGTGACGAACTGGTCGTCGTCTTTTGCATGAAACCTCACCAACGCCTCGCACACACAACCGGCATCCTTCGATGCGTGGGCCGGGTAGCACATAGGCTTGATCCTGCTTATTCCATATTGAGTAGCCATAATAATTTATTTCCTTACTTACTGCCAGCAGCCGGGGCCGAGGCATCAATCACGTTAATTTGCTCTGACAGCATTTGAGTCAGTCTGCCCATTCCTTCGGCTGGGCCTAGATTCTTGGCGGTGCAGTCAATGGTGTAGCGGCTGGAGAAGTCCGTGGTGCGGGTTTGAGTGCTGCTACTGGTGACTGTCCCTGTGTGTGTGTTGTTATGGGAACCTCCCACATCGAACTTGACTCCAAAGAGTGTGCCACCCGCTGACGCATGAACTTCCGAGGTCGAGCCGTCCACCTCTGTATCTCCCTTGGTGGAGGTGTTATCGGTGTGGGCCGCAATCTGCATATCGAAGGTCACATTTATGTCGGTGATACCAACATTGGGGATTTGCACCAGCGACAACACGGGAGTTTTGATGGTTTGGGATACCATCTTAATCTCATCGTCATCCCCCTTAACAGGTCGCTCTATGTCAACGCTGATACACCGTGTGGAGGTCTTGCCGTCCTTGTCGGTGTCGAATCCTATCTCATTCACGAAGTTCAGAGTGGACTTCGCGAGTGCCGTACCTCCGTCACTCGCCGCTAGTATTGGCGAAAGGATTAAATCCCTGATCGGAAGACCCTTCATATCTGCAATTTGTGAGCTATCTGCTGCCATGATGTTTTATTATATTGTAGGTATTAGTTTTGTTAGGTTATCGCCAACCCGCGCCAAGCCCTCTGCCTGGCCGGTGCTGGAAAATTTTAATTTGATGTTAGCCATTTGCCCCTTACGCAGTTTGCCCAGGCAACCCAGCGCCTCCTCGCCGTCGTGATCGAGGTTTAGTTCCAGGTCGATCTCGCATGAGTCGATCTTGAGCGAATTATGCGGAACCAGAGAAAACAAAGGGGCCGAAACTTCTTTACCGTTTAGGTTCATCTTCACCGTCTTGGGAGCGCCATCCTTGTCAAAGTAGGATTTCCTTATGCTTTCGGAATGGTGTTCCTCAACGGCTTTCTGCGCCTCTACTATCGCCGTGTAGAGACTGTCAAATATGTTCTGTACGGTTCCTGCCATTATTTTTTCTCTTTATTCCAAAGTTCCCGGCACTTTAGTACGATGTAAAACAAGGTCGCGGTGCTGACTGCTATTTTTAATAAAACGTCTATTTGCAGCGCCCAATTCCCGATCCCAGCCCCGGACGCAATCGCCACCTTTATGTTATCCCCTATCATTCTAATCATTCCTTTCGCATACAGTTGCGGCACAACAGTTTCATTTTCCCGTCAACCATAACCCAAATCAAATCTGTCTCCTCAAAATCCATTTTGCATTTAGAACATTCACACACATATTATCCTATTCACTACCCTCCACAATCTCGCTGAAGCTCACCCCAAGGTGCGCCTCTATCGCTGCTACTAAATCTTCCATGCGGATCACAACCGACTTGCCCGTCTTGGTGTTCTCCGACTTGTAACACCACTTACCATCTATATGCGACGAGAGCGTGGTTCTGTTGCGGTCATCGTCCTGACATTTTAACTCACCCCCA
>Ga0315334_10000169_pt1 | contig 42516 bp, 29 predicted proteins | sample M150034915metaG_FD_205555 | JGI IMG/M metagenome (GOLD analysis project Ga0315334, IMG submission 205555) | Ammonia-oxidizing marine archaeal communities from Monterey Bay, California, United States - M1 500m 34915 | ecosystem: Environmental > Aquatic > Marine > Intertidal zone | place: USA... | reverse complement strand
CGACTGCTTCAGCCGGCAATTCAAACCCAGCTTTAGCCACAGCTACTCGTACCACGTCATCAACGGTCCCCGCATCTAATGCTTTTGCTGCCGGAGCTACCGTATCTACCGCAACATCTTCGTTAGAACGAATATCAGCCAGTCTCGCGCGCTCACCAACAATTTCACCATCATCCGTTCCATCATAATATCCATCTAAATCGACGCAGACGACCTTTCCTCGACTCGACACGAACCACACGCGATCTCCTTCGACATACGACGCGCTGCAGATTCCTTGTAGCGGCCAGTCATGCACGCGGCCAGTCGATAATTTTTCGCTCGAATGTTGCCACAGAAACTCACCGGTTTTTTCGTCAAAGCACAACAACACACCCAAGTCGGTTTTGGCAGAATAGCGCGCGAGGTAACCGCCACTATTATTCGTGCCCACAAGGACTTTACCGCCGCTAACAACCGGGTTGCCGTACGTCTGGCTTCCCACAGGTGAAACCCATTTGATATTCTTTTGATTTGCCCAAACTCCTGTGTCGCGATTCAGTCGTCCAACACTCCAATCAATTGGAATACCCGTAGCTTCAGGCGTATTGTTACGATATGACGTGCCACCCCATTGTGCCCAATCACCACCGTCGATAATAGGATTACCTTTGTCATCAAGCTTAAATGCAAACAGGCTTTCTGGTCCAGCAGGAGCAACTGTGTCTACAGTATCCTGGGGTTCGCCCTCTGCCACAGCAATATCTGTAACCGTTGTTTCATTTGTTTCCGTGGAGTCTGTGGTTGTGTTGGCCGGCGGGAGTTCGGGATTGCTTGTTTCACTCGGTGAACAGCCTGCAATGGTGGCTACCAGCACAAAACCCCCAAGGAAACAAAAACCTAACAACCCAGCAATTCGCATATTTTTCATTACTCTATTCTCCGTTCCATATTATGTAAGCGTGCGGTCCACACTTCCTCCTGTCGCGGAAGCGGCACCTACGTTATATTTTTGTTTTTTATTCGTCGGTACTATTCGCCGTCACAGAAATATTGTCTATGAATAATTCTGCGTCTTTCGCATTCCCATATAAACCTGGGCTACCGTGAGTATTGGGTACATCGTCGGTCGCTTCGAGCAGCCATACTTGTGGTTCCTCTTCTCCACGAACCCATACCTTGGCCCGCAAAACCGCGATACCATCTTCCACAGCGGCCTTGAATTTAACTGTATACCAAGTGTTTTCTTTCCATGCGAAATCAACACTTTTGGCCATGCGTTGTTGAGGCACCCAAGATCTGATTTGCAACTTTTGATTTTCCCCTTGGAGGTCAAGCGCATAGCCCTGAGCAAGCAAACCTATATCCGGCATTTTATCATTGGTGCGTGCGCCTTGCACGTCAGCGGTAATCGTATAGTTGGATAAATCAGAATAACCCATCCAGCTTCGACTTCGAGTTCCTTTTGGAATGGTGGTTATTTTCACCATAACATTAGTCCCGTCCACCTCACGGACAATATGTCGATAGCGAGCTCCCACCCATGAAACCGGTGGAGCGGTTAATTCTTCGAAATCAAATTCCCAAGGCAACGCTGGCACAATTCGCACACGGGCAGTGCCGATTAAATCTCCTGCGGTTACGGTGATATCAGTCGCAACATGAGCGACATCTGCCCCAGCAGTAAAGATAGAGCCAGAAAATGTACCATGCTGTTCAGCGGTAAACGTCGCAGCATCCGCTTCGCCTAAAAGTTGACCGACAGCATTGTAAGTGCGAACTATATATTGAATCTGCTCACCCGGTTTAACCAATGCATCAGCTGGGATAACTTGCAAATGAGCAACGGTTTTATCTTCCAACGCCGCTTCCACGCCCTGAGGATTCCCAGCACCGATTGCAGATGTTTTCGATGTGTCTTCTAAACAGTACAAGCCACCCGATGTTTGCAGATAGAGGCGCCCGTGAGAAACGATGGGCGAAGCATCCATACTTTCACCAGCAGGCAAGCGGCCGTTGGCGATTTTTACTAAACCAGCATCTTCGTCAGTTTGCATAATTGCCCAGTTTCCAGAATTACCGATCGCATAAATTTTACCATCGGCTACCAGCGGACTACCACGCATCACTCGCCCCAGTGCGATGCGATCCCCAATTTGTTCGCCACTATTTTTGTCGTAAACATAAATTTTCGCGCGATCATCAAAACAATATATCCGATCGCCAATACTAATCGGTGACGACTTGCCCATCATAACTTCATCGTGTTTCCAAACTTCACCCGACGATGTGACATCACCTTTACCGGCAGCATCAATTAACACAACCGCTCCCATCGTCGTACCCGTGATATTTTCTTCGCTGTGCCCACTAAATACTTGGTCGCCAATAACAAGTGGTGATACGTTAAGCCCACGTCGGGAAAGCTTGTATTGCCAAATTGATTGGCCGGTTCGAGGCTGGAAGGCCCAAACGGCTCCATCGCCAGAGCCAAAAACCAATGCCTTCTGACCAGCCAACGCAGTGACGGTAGGACTGCTGTAATTCGTGTCATACGGCAACGGACGCGTTCCGTTGAACCACACAACCTTACCTGTGTTTTTATCAAAACCGATGAGCCTATGTGCGGGCTTTGCCATGTTGCCATAACCAATCACAATCGAGCTAATAATAACAATGTCATCGACAACCACAGGTGTGTTCGTACGACCACCATAAGTGCTCAACAAACCAAATCGCTCATGCATTGGTACTGACCAAATCGTCTTGCCAGTTTCACCATTAACACATTGGAAATAACCACACACGCCGAGAGCATAAATATTGCCCGTCGCAGGATCTGCCGTAACGTTACTCCAGCCGACACGAGTATCCGGAACATCAGACAACCACACGTTAAAACGATTTTCCCAAATCGTTTCGCCAGTAAGTGCATTCAAACAGACAATCTTTTCGCCTTCTTTGGATGTCTCTCGTTCCGCTCGCGTTAACAAATACAATCGTCCATTCATAACGACTGGAGTACTGCGACCACCAATATCAGTCCGCTTCCAACTGACATGACTGCCTGCACCGCCGGCAGGGTCCCAGTCATCAATCAGGCCCGTTTCAGGGGAGGTTCCGTTGTAAGCAGGACCGCGCCAAAATGTCCAATCAACACCTGCTCGCTCACTCGGATCGCCAACCAATGTTTCCGTCGTTCCAGTTGTTGACTCCGCCGGCGTCGCGTCGGCAGGTTCATCCCCAACCGGTTCTTCGATGGGTGCTAGATCTAACTGAGCAGCGGGCAACAATTCCGCCGAATCCGCTGGTGGATCAAAGTCAAAGGAATCATCCGTAGAATTATCAAACTCTGGTAGCGGTACAAGGGCATTAGGCTGCGATGGAGGATCGGAACAACCACTGAGACCTATGAGCAAACCAACGCTAAGGGCGATTACAAGGTTCAAGCTAGCTGTGATCAGCCGGTGAATTTTTGTCTGTTGTCGCATCTCTGCTCCCTAAGGATGAAATCAATAAAAAAATCGGAATTCCCAACCATCTAGGATAAGACGCTAAGCAGGTTGATTCAAGTCTACGAGCGCCGTTCCACTACGGATATTTTATCACCAAAGTAGGTAGTTCATGGTTCGATCAGCACAACCGTTATGCCTTATAGCGCCAAAGTGACAGCGGGTCCGACGAATAAGTAATAACATAAAAATTGGGTGAACACTTGACCATCGGCAAACTTGATAATTAATCAAACCATTCGTCTGCCGCGTCAAATTTTGGCAAAACCAAAATCAAGACTTTCATCTTCCCCAACGCACGATGGCGCGTGCCGGGACGAATCATGATCGACATCCCTGGTTTAACGTCGACAATCTCATCATCTAATTGCATTTGAGCGTCAGCATCACATTCCAAAAAATAATAAGTTTCCGTGAGTTGCTTGTGATAATGCAATTTTGCTGACATACATATTTCAGTGACATGCACTGTACCTGGAAAATCCTCTACGTCGGCAAAGGCCCGGCGTGCAGTACCACAGGGACAGGGGACACCTTGGATTTGAGAAAAATCCGCTAACTCATATCTAGCAGCCTGTGATGGTTCTGAATTGTTCATTTTCATTGATCCTTAGTCGTAGCCCACGGGTTCTTCCAATCGCCCCAATTGTTTAGGTACTGCTCGAAAATCGCATTATCGGTTGCTTGTGACTCTAACCAGTTACGAGTTTGCTGAACCAGATGTTGTTCACGCTCGAGCGATAATTTCCCGATCAGGACATTGGTGCGTAAGAAAACAAAATAGGTGTCTAAAACATCGCAACGACAATAATTGTTAATTTCCGTAAGCGCGCCTTGTTCATACAAATCCTGAACCATATCCCCAGCCACATCCATTTTCCCCGGTTTGCCAATTAGATTCGCAATTAAGTTCAATCCGCCATTGAGCCTGGCAGCACCAAAATTAGAAAGAACTTCTTGCAAATCCAAATGCGAGTGATGATTAAACCGGTAACGTGGTTGGTCAAAGTTTCGAGCATTCCAAGCGAACCACTCTTTAAGACTCAGGCCATATCTAAAAGCAGCCAGTTCCATGACGGGAATATCAAAAGAACGGCCATTGAAGGTCACAAATGTCGGTTTCTTGTATGCTTCCCAACCAGACCAAAACAAACGCGTGATTTCAGCCGGGCGACATGCTGGTTCATCTAATGCTACTAGGTCCACCAGTTGAAATTCCGCGTTCACTTTGCCGACTACCAACGAAATCGGTAGATGATAAGTAGGCGGAATAAAATCGGATCCCTTTTCTTCTAGCAACTCTGCGCGATACTGAGCCACCGCTGCGGCAGGTGCGAGATCCGCCGTCGGATATCTTAACCGCGAGATTAATTCGCCATCCGCAATCGACTCAATATCAAAAACAAAGTATTGAATATCATCCATCGATAATTTTTCACTCCAAGGCTATCAAAAAACATTCCAGAAATCCGGAAATCTAATCACTTATGTACTACCGTTGCTGAGGAGGAATTCTAGTTTTCATTTCGTGCCCACAACATTGTCGTTTGAATCAAGACCTGCCCCTGCAACACCATCTCATCTAAACAAGCCCACTCCAACGGCGAATGTTGCATGTGCTGGCCACTGGATAGATTCGGAGTCGGCAATCCTTTTTCGGTAAGCATCGATCCATCAGTACCACCACGAATGGAGCTCAAGCGGACGGGCACCTCTAATTCTCGATGGGCTTGTTCTGCAAACTTAACCGCCCGAGGCTCTACCGGCAAACCATCTGCCATATTGCGATATTGTTTCTGGTGCTCAATATTAATCGTGATTCCTGGGTAATCCTGTTCCACATCCCGCGCGATCGCTGCAACTAAATCTGCTTTGACTTGCAATTGTTCCGTATCAAAATCTCTCAATAACACGTCAATCACAACTTCAGCCACACCGCCCTGAACAACATAAGGATGCAGAAATCCCACTCGCTCACTCGTTGTTTCCGGTGCTTGGTCCACCGGCAACCGTTCGAGCAATGCTCCTGCCGCGCGGAGCGCATTGACCATGCGGTCCTTAGCAATTGATGGATGAATATTGACGCCGTGTACCGTGATCTTAAGTCCATCGGCCGAGAACGTTTCAATGTCAATATCTCCCGCTCCACCACCATCAAGCGTATAAGCGGCAACAGCACCTATTTTATCCATGTCGACGTGATTAATACCGCGACCGATTTCTTCATCGCACGTAAATAGTATACGAACTGGGCCGTGAGGAATTTCTGGGTGGTCGAGAAGATATTGAGCAGATTCCATAATAATTGCGATGCCCGCTTTGTCGTCACCACCGAGTAATGTTGTCCCATCGGTCGTAATTAACGTCTTGCCAATTAACGCTTCAAGTTCGGGCGATTCCGCAACGGTAATTACTTTAGACGTATCACCAGGCAAAACAATATCACCTCCGCCATAAGATTCAATGACTTGCGGCTGCACATGTTCGCCGGTAGTTTCAGGGGAAGTATCGAGATGAGCATTCCAAGCGATTGTTTCCGCATCCGGAACGTTGCCGGGAATCAGCGCCCACACCAATGCATTAGAATCCACGTGTACATCGTCTGCACCAATCTCATTGAGTTCCGCCAGCAGAATCTCGCCTAACTGCCATTGCCCTGCACTGCTGGGATACTCATCAGTTTGTGCATTGGCCGTTGTGTTAATTTGTACATATCGCAGAAAGCGACTCAGCAATCGTTCGCGATTAAGCGTTGCTTTTTCAACCATCGGTATTTTATTCTCTTACTATTGAATCAACGTAAATATCACTCGCCAGACAGTTTGAATCCTGCAAAATTATTCTGTTTTCGCCTGCATCAAACCCGTGGCAAAACCCAACACGTCATCAGATCCCCGACAAGCGTCCATCAATGGGGAATAGTTGCCACTGCGTTCACAGAGTTCGAGCAACGAAGGTGCTAAACCCATTGTTCGTTGACCGGGTTGTATTTTCTCGATTGTAACGGCAATCGCTTCTTCAATTTTGCCAACACGTGCTAGTAAATCGATATAAGTTTCAATACCGACAGTTCCCCATTGATTGATATCCACGTTGTCAGATCGCTCTTTAAAATAATTCAACGCTTCGTCCAAGTTTTCACCAAGCAACGCCTGAAAGTAAAAAGCGTGGTGGCGATAAATATCCGTAAATGGCTCGTCGCCTTCGTACTGAAACTGCTCATGCAGCTCTTGACCGTATTGCGTTAAATCCAGTGCTAATCGCAAACTCTCTTCGTCCTCGAGTATCCGACTAAATCGAGTCGTCGACGCCAAATGCGTGGTATCAATATGGTAGGAGTGTTCTCCGAACATGCCTTCTTGGCCGGCGATTAGTTCAGCCAGTGTCGTGGCGGTCGGTTCACTGTCTTGGCGACCAGCAACATCCGCTTTGACATTCGTAAACAACTCTTGATGCACGTGTCTGAGCAATAGTTGCGCAACGGCCCGTTGATCCGCTTTGCCCTTTTGCGGCATCACTGATTCAAACGTCGTAATCGCATTACACGTACCGTAATTTTGTAGCACGACCGAAAAACCACGTGCCGGATCTACTCCTTCTTGCAGCAAGACTTCGACCATTTCATCAATATTGTCATCTTGGACTTCAATCTTATTGATCATTTCCCGAGCAGCAGCCATATCACCAACTGGTCGCATATACATCCAACCTTCGGAGACACGCCCAGCCTCGAGCAACCCAGTTCCAACTTGTCGACAAGCACCCAGCAACCCGTCTTCTAATAATGTTCGCTGTTTGGGATCGAGGTCATCGCCTGATTCACCATAGAGCAACGGTAGTCCGGCCCGGTGGCGGACTTGCATCTTTAAAGCTTCGAACAACTCGTGATGTTTCTTGTCCTGTTGCAAGCTGGCAATTAAGTGTTCCAGCACAGCGTCCACTCCACCAGAGGTGCATTGTTGTTCGAGTTGTTCAAAAAGAGAATCTGCCATCGTAATATAATTTCCTTGCTATTGTTCTATCCAATCATGTTTTATTCATTGTAGCACGAGCCCATCCCATTCGTCCGCTGGCGCTGGAAACGTCCCCCACATTACCGACTACTGATTTCATGCACTGCATCAACCAAAGCGATGACATTATCCACGGGAGTTTGTTGTAGCACACCGTGGCCAAGATTAAATATATGGCCATTGCGACCATTGGCTTGGGCTAAAACCATTTCCGCGCGTTTGCGAATGGTTGGAACATCCGCCAGTAATACTAAAGGATCGAGATTACCTTGGACGCTGCGATCGTGCCCAATAATATCCCATGCATCATCCAAGCGAATCCGCCAATCCACTCCAACGACGCAATTGCCACCCTCAGCCAACATTGGTAACAATCCGGGGTTACCCGTTGCGAAGTTGATGACTGGAATACCTGGAACCAACCCAGCAATTATTTCTTGTACGTAGGGCAAAACGTATTCTCGATAATCGTCGGTTCCTAGACAGCCAGCCCAAGAATCAAAAAGCTGAACGCATTGAACACCAGCAGCGATTTGTGCATTGAGGTAACGAGTGATTGCGCGCACAAAACGGCTCATCAATTCCTTCCAAGCGCCTGGGTCTCGATACATGATTGTTTTGGTGTTTAAGTAGTTACGGCTCGAGCCACCTTCGATCGCATAGCTGGCCAATGTAAACGGTGCGCCGGAAAACCCAATCAGTGGCATATCTGCCGGTAGTTCCTGACGAGTCAGTTTGACCGTTTCCATAACAAAATCTAACGCCTCAACCGACTCCAATTCAACAACTCGATCAATATCGGCTGCTTCTCGAATAGGATTATGAATCACAGGGCCTTCACCCTTAGCAAATTCTAAATTGAGTCCCATCGGCTCAAGAATCGGCAAGAGGTCCGAAAAAATAATCGCTGCGTCGACACCTAAACGGTTAACAGCGGTCACCATAATCTCAGAACACAGCTCAGGGGACTTGCAGAGTTCTAGAAAAGTCGTCTTGTTACGAATCTCTCGGTATTCTTGCATGTATCGTCCAGCTTGCCGCATTAACCACACTGGCGTCACATCAGTCGGTTCGCCCCGACATGCCTTCAAAAAGCAACTGTCAAACCAAGGGGCATTTTTGTCTAACGCATCGGACATTGGGCCGGAGAGCATTTGATGAATCCTCTGTTTTCGTTGTAATGTTTCATGGGAAAACTGAGCAGCATGCACGACGAGCTGCCCCATTTTTGAGTGTTCTGGTTCTAGGTCCACAATTAAACCATTGTCGCGAATCCATTCAGACGTGGTCGGACCAATCGATACAACCACGCTACGGCCAATGGCGTCTCGCAGTGATTCCAGTAAACCTAATTGTTCAGCTAATTCTAAGAGATTGGTTAATTGATGTGCTGAGGTAAAAAGCAAAACATCACGGTCACCGTCAACAATAGCCTGCAGGTTTTCTCGTAGCGGTGCTGTATCCGCGGGTAATTCCCAGCGGTACACCTTGACCGAGTGAACTTTAGCTCCGCGGGCTTCCAAACCTGCCACTAAACTTGGGTTGGGTTTACCATATTCTTGAATCGCAATATTGATTTGGTTTAATGGTAAGTGGGTATCAAGTGTCACTAGTAGTTCGCGCCAAGTGTTGGGTGAAGCCACAGAAAGCGTGGGCGTGATCCCATACTCTTTCAACGCAGCGATTGCTTTCGGGCCGCGAGCAATCGTGGTCATATCTGTGAGGCAATTTAGGAATCGCTCCATATCCACATGCCGTTCTACGCTTCGCATTAAATATCGAACGCCAACACCCGTCATTAAGACCAGTGCATCCATTTCACCTGTCATGATATGGTTCGCTAAGTCAATACTTGGTCGGGTGTCTTCCTCAACGACTTCCTGCATCGAATGGCTAACAAAAGCGACGCCACCTCGTTTTTCAATGAGGCGCGCAAGCTCAGTGTTGCGGCGACTTTCAAATGCCGCCACTCGCAGTCCGTCAAAACCAGTATTAGAAGATAAATCCGTTTTCATGACCCCTTCAATATACACCAGTCGTTTCAAGCGACCATCAGGGGTGATTTCATGAAGCCGCTTGACCGCTGTCAAAGCGGGTAATAGTTTGCGAAAAATCGTGGATTGGTCAAAGATTTAACACTTTGCCGACGATTTACTCGGACAGTAACACGATGTTGCTAGGTATAGGCAATCTGCACAGCGAACAAGGACGTCGCTAAGCCTGTATCGCAAATATTAACTTCAGATTGAGTGATTTTCCCGATGCGACATAATATCCTGCCATTGAAACCTACTCAACCCGGCCATGCTGACGTCGCAAACACACTCAAACATGAGACACATGTCGAAGTTCAATTAGGCGATATTCTACCTGCACTGACCGATGCTTTGTTATCACAGCGAGTGTGGATTCGAGATTTCTCTGAGGATAAAATCTCCATCAGTAAAGATTTGTATGAAATCATCATGGCATATCAACGACTCAAACGCGCTGCCTAATTACCGCAACAAAGTACTATTCCTGCTAGTGATTATTCGGAGTAATTAATACTTCGAGACAAATCTTATTCGTTGAAACGACCGCTAAACGGCGCCGGCATGCCCGAATCTGTTTGCACTGGATGACAAAACAGTGAAGAATAGTGCTGCACGAATGTTGCTGAAAATATTTAATTGAGCCTAAGGATTACGAATATGTCCGACAACCAAGAACCGAACCGCATTGATGATCTACTAGATCGCATTCGCTTATCCGCTGAACGATTAGCCGACGATCGCGTGGACCGTGGCGACTTGAAAATTCTCAGCCGTACATTACGCGAACTGCGGTATGCCTTCAAAGTGTTTGCCCCTTATCGCAATCAACGAAAAGTAACCGTGTTTGGATCCGCGCGAACAGCCGCCACGGAACCAACTTATCGAGCCTGTGTTCAGTTTGGTGCCGAGATGGCCAAGCATGAATGGATGATCGTGACAGGCGCCGCTCAAGGAATCATGGAAGCTGGGCATGTGGGGGCCGGACGTGAAATGTCGATGGGGCTCAATATCATGCTGCCCTTTGAACAACATGCAAATCCGATCATTGCCGATGACCATAAATTGGTCAACATGAAATACTTCTTTACTCGCAAACTCATGTTCGTAAAAGAATGTGACGCGGTCGTTTGTTACCCCGGTGGTTTTGGAACGTTAGACGAAGCCTTAGAAGTACTCACCTTGATCCAAACTGGCAAGCGAGAATTGGTACCGGTTATATTTGCCGATGCACCTGGCGGTAACTTCTGGACAACCCTCGATCATTTCATCCGCGAACACCTACTCCGTGACGGCATGATTTCTCCCGACGACTTGCACTTGTATTCAGTTACCGACAATTACGAAGAAGCCGCTCTAGAAATCATGAATTACTATCGAGTATTTCATAGCATGCGGTACGTCGGACGAGACTTAGTTCTGCGGCTGCATCAGGCACTCAGTGAATCGTTATTAGCCACCATCAAGCAAGATTTTGCCGACATTCTTAACGGCGGTGAATTTGAACAACACGCTGGGAGACTCGAAGAGGAAAAAGATGACGAGACGACAAACGACATGTCGCGCTTAGTCTTTAACTTTAATCGCCGTGCACACGGACGACTACGACTACTCATCAACTTGATCAATGCGTCTGCCGGCGAGTAATTCTTCATTCAGCAAAAATATTTTCTGCCACCGAAATAAGGGCTGGGTATCTGTCCGTTTGTAGATCGCGTCCACAACCCGATGTCTTCGGCCGGTACAGCAATATCTTAAAATCCGCGGCTGCCTACGCGGCGTTTCGAAGAGCTGGCTCTAACCTTCATCCACTAGGAGGCAAACTCAAATGAACTGATAACCATAGTCGTCTATTTATTGGCCTCATGTACGAGATGCCCAATCTCTGGCAGGATGATTTTATCCATAGCGAGTGCTACCGCTGCTGGTGACCCTGGCATCGTCAATACAACCGTCTGTGACATCAATCCACCCACGGTACGCGACAAAATCGTGGCAGATCCGATTTCCGCATAACTTAATGAACGAAACAATTCACCATACCCTGGGATGATTTTGCTCAATAAACCACTGACGGTCTCAAACGTTTGATCGCGATTCGCGATGCCAGTCCCGCCCGTTAGTAAAACAGCTTGAATATTCGCATCGGATTCACACGCGCGCAACAAAGCGATCATCGGTTCTGGATTGTCCGGGATAATCTCACGGCGGAAAACCTTATGCCCAGCCGCAGTTAACCGTTCGACCACCAATTTGCCGCCCCCGTCTGTCTCCATTGTCCGTGTATCACTTACTGTAATCACACAACAACCACATCGCTGTCCAGCTTGAGCACGATGATCTGCAACCGAATCAACCATTACATGCTCCTAAAAAATATTTCGCCATCACTGGACATCTCCCGAAAAACGTCAATTGTTTGATTGAGCCGGCGACATAATCCGATCCTCGAGGTTCGGTCGAAACATAATCAAAATAATCAGCGGTAATGACCAACCAAGATACAGCCCACCTCCGCCACCATTCCAAAAACGAGTCGCCAAAAGTAAGGCGGCAGTACAACTGATCAACGTTGCTAAGTTTTTCTTCGCTGGCCAAATCGCAAACATGATGCTCATCATAAAAAAGAAAGCGATAAAGGTAATGCGATACGAAGGTACCCAATGTAATTGCCACATCCCCTTCAACACATCTCTGTCCATTTCTGGCATCAAGAACCCATGCATTCTTTTAATCTGCAAAATTAAATCGCCTGTTTCTGGCCGTTGCGTTAAAACTAGCCCAGCAATCAATATGCCCCATCCAACGGCGACTCCAACCAACATTTTGGGCAAACCGCGTTGCCAATAAAACCCGACCCACAACGGCAGTAAGAACAATGGATAATAAATGCAAAAGGCCAGTGACAAAAACAGACCTGCTAAGAACGGCTTGCGATAACACAACAGCGCCCAAACCAATAATGCCCCCGGCAATACGTGATGAACATGCCCACCCATTTCGCCGGTATATGGAATCAATAGATAAAACACGGCAGCACCGAGACCCATATTCACATTTTGAAAATGCACGGATCCAAATAAGATCAAGCCGCTAACGATTGCAAGATGGGCCAACAAAACAATAATCAACGCCAATCGCTGTGTCATTTCAAACCGATACACACCCGGATCTTTCCCACCCTGATGAACCAACTCGAACGGCGATTCCCAAAAAGCAACTGCCACAGGCGGGATGTCTTCAAGAATACGATAGCCTGGCATATGATTGGGATATTGCTCGATTTCAAACTCCCGGTCATTCTCTAAATAACCGACGGTCACATTGCTGACTAATAAAATAGACAGGGAGACCAACAAGAAAGTTAGTCCACCGGCGGATAAGTTTGGCTCTAGCAGAGGGCGTCTTACTAATGTGCAGTCATACAACATCCTGACGACAAGCACGCCGCCAACGATCCATAACACGATATATCCAAGGCGTTCAATATCCTGAAAGCCATTAGTCAGCCCATGTGAAACTAGCAAGAATCCCGGCGTGAACAACGAAATCAGAAAGACGTCTAAATTGCGAATGCTAAACAAACGCCCAAATTTGAAGAATAGTGTAACGGTAAGGAACAGCGTAAGATATAACCATGTCGTTGATTCAACATGCGTATAGCTAAAGAAAATATCGTTTAGTTGTTCGTTCTCAAACATTCTTGTTCCTGTCAATAGTTGCAATGCATTGGTTCGCCCACAGGTTGAACTATGCTAACCACAGCACAGTTGGGCGGCCTTACAACAAACGGTCTCGTGCCTGTTGAGCCCATGGACTGTCTGGCGATAAAACCAAAAACGCCCGCCAATGATCAATCGCTTTATCACGTTGCCCCAGTTCATCAAGGGTACGAGCCAAATGGTAATGCACATCCGGATAATCTGGATGATATTTTAGAGCGCCATATAAAGCGGCAATCGCTAACTCCAACTCACCCGTGTCAATCAACACACATCCTAGATTGGCGCGCGCCTCCACATAATTTTCGTCTATCTCAATCGCCATATAATATCGTTCACGAGCCGCTGCATAATCACTGCGGCGATACAGTAATTCCGCTAGTTGAAAATTCACTTCGGCGCGCGGACCAAATGCTGTCAAAAATGTGCGGTATACATCGATCGCTAGCTCAAGTTCCCCTGCTTCCTCATACTCACTCGCCTGCATTAACATCGACTCCGGATTGTCTGGGTGAATCGCTCGATCAAGCGCACTACCAAATGATAGAATACGCGGGCCGCCGTCTCCAGTGCGATCACCATCGAATGCCGCTAGAACGTCTTGCTCACTGATTTCAATAATATCTTTAGCTGAAATATGTGGTGGATCCAGTTGCAATTCACCCTCAGTCTGGACTTCGTGGATCACATGGTCAGGCTCCTCCAATGCGTCAAAATCCAATCGCATTTGGCCATTGGGTTCGACCAACCCTTCGCCCTGCCGCAACAAAATCTCTTGCCCTTGTACAATCACCGACAATTGAGCTAATGGCCGTTCCACATCTGGTACGTATTTGGCTAATTCCGCCAAGCGTTTTTCGATTTGAGCGGGCGAGGCTCCAGCGGATAGCATTTCAGCGAGGTGACGAGCCGTTGCGACTTCTTGGAAGTCAAAGTAAGGCAAACGATGCACTTCCCTAGTAGGTATGATTAACCCACGTCGGTGCCAACGGCGAATCACAGCCACCGAAACCTCAAGCATCTCTGCCAGCATGGCTGGTGTATACAGCCGGCGAATATTTTGATCGGGATCTAGCATTCCCAACCGTTCCCAAAATTGAGTCTCCGTTATGATCTCTGCTTGCCCAGCTGAAACAGTTGTTAAAACCGTTCGAGGTAATAATTCCTCCGGATTCGTGGGCGGCCACTGCTCCGCCCCAAGCACGATAACATCAACATTAGCCTCTTCCACGTCGTCAGAATTCATCATAAACCCGCCCGCTTGGCTCACCAAACGATGGGCTTCGCGAAGGTTTACGCCTCCCAGTTTCCCGACAAACGCAACACGTTTACCTTGTAATGGATGGTGATCTGATGTTTCTGACATTCAATTTGCTTTCGCAAATACTAAGGAATTAAATTAACTTCCATGAGCCACAGTCACCCTGCTAGTGAACGACTCGATTGACCCAGCCTACACTGACATGCCGTCAACACATCCGATGTGGTCACTGCAAGCCAACATAATCTATTTTATTTTTTTATGATTTTTACTACCGCATCTTTTGCGAGCAATTTCGTTTGGCTAACCACCTTTTCACTCGAATCAAGGTTCCGCATGGCATCTATCAAATCAGATAGCTCACCGGTTTGATGAAACTCGGACAAAGAAACTACTGCTCGAATTGCATTGGTGATGACAACACTTCTCTTAAACGCATGGCTCCCTTCCGGCTCGCCATTTGTGATGGCCGTGTTTCCCGGATCTAACATCTCCAATAACACCGTTGTTGACTCCAATTTACCATATCGTGCCAAGCCAATCGCTGCATTAAATCTCGCATTGGGATAGGCGTCGTCAAGCATGGACACTAAACGTTGTATTGCTTTGTCGCCGCCAGCGACGCCTAAAGCAAATCCAGCGGCAGATCGCAGTTGATTTACGCGCAACGCATGATCTGGATTTTCCGCCTGTTCGTTGGAGACAGCGAGCAATGTTTCGACGATCCGGTCGTAATTCTCTGATAGGACGGATTCATCAAGATTGCTCATCAAAACGGCAACCGATTCCACTGCCGTTAAAGCGATCACTAAGTCATTGGCATTGTTGGTTTGCTGGGCAGCGTTCAACAAAGCAGATAAACCCGAGTCGATTTCAAATTCACCCAAACACTTACAGACAAAAATTCTTAATTTTACTTGATTTGCATCTGCGGTCTCTTCCGTCAATTTCGTTTCCAGTACAGCGATCAACTCCTGCGCCAACTCTTTATCATTCTTCAATTCGCTTGCCGGCGCGCGTAACAAGCTTGACAGAGTATATGCCTTTTGCCAACTTGCATTATTCATCTTCTGTAAGCCGCGCACTAATTCGGTAGGAGTTTCACCTCGCGAAATAAAATTGAATAACAACCAAACGCAAATAATCACCGCAACAATCATCATCGGGATTAAAAATAACTGCAGTATAAATCCAGCATTCGGTGGCCGTATTTCCGGCAACGCAGTATCTGCTACCGATAAGGGAATGGAGTTCTCGTCCCCCTCCGCTTGTCTTTGATTTTCCGGTTGCTCGATCAAGATTTTCCAACTCCTTATATTCCACAGTTTGGGTACATAAACCCACAAGATTTTAGTGTAGATTGGTCACTAGTAGCGTCAAGTCAAAACAAGATTCTATCTTTGTTTCTAGCTAAAAAATGCTCGTTTGTGCACATAACCCCTTTCACCCTAACGGTGAGTTTACCCGCCGTCGTTGCTTATGCAATTATTCGATAACACTTTGAATTCACCCGTTGAAAACATCGCTCTCGATGAAACGCTACTGCGGTACGCCGAACAGCACAACAGTACCATAGATTGCCTGCGTGTATGGGAACCAAAACAATATGCGGTAGTGATGGGCCGCAGTGGACAAATTGAAGCAGAAATAAATCTGCCAGCATGTCAACAAGATAACGTTATGGTATTAAGACGAGCGAGTGGAGGAGGAACTGTTTTGACGGGTCCTGGATGCCTGATGTATGCACTGGTATTAAACCTCGATCAACATCCTCAATTCCGTGACAACCACAATTGTCACGACACTATTCTAAGTGAATTGATCGGTATCCTCGCAACGTTGGATGTTCATTGTCAAATTCAAGGGTTCAGTGATCTCGTCTGTCAAAACCGCAAGGTTTCTGGCAACAGTCTCAGGCGTACTCGCAGTCATGTTCTCTACCACGGCACACTGTTGTGTCAATTTGACCTAGAAAAGATATCTCGGTATCTCACTATTCCCCCCCGCAAACCCGATTATCGCAATGACCGGCCACACCTAGATTTCGTCGCTAACATCGACTGCAACGTAGAACAACTCAAACAAGCTCTGATTCAACATTGGGCACCACATGCCAAAAATGGTAATATCCCCCAACAACAACTGAACGAATTAATCGATTCCAAATACCAAGATCCGCATTGGTGTACGCCATAGCACATTGGTGGTCTGAGGTTACACCGCCACAAGCGGAAAGACGCAGGCGTGTGGTTAAACAGTAACTCGCATGCTTTTAAACTAAGCCAAATTTTTTGCGCAAAAACCATTCTAGTGTGAATAGGCTTGAGATGATTGTGAGGATCAGCCACGTGCTACCTGGTGACCGCCCAAATTGCCAAGTCACTTGAACCTCAACCTCGAGTTGCTTGGCGTTATCAATAATATCGCGAACGTGCTCTGCTAATTTTTCTGGAGCGACCATTTCACCACCGTCACTGGCGGTCATTGCAGCCAAACGTTGAAGTTGAGTAATATCAGCGATCGGATTACTTTTTTCCGGCTGAACATCAATGACTTGAAACGCTGCTTGAGCAGTTCCCAGCACTTCATCCTTGACAAATGCGGTGGCTGACAGTTTGTAGGCACTGGGTTGCTCGAGATTGCTCAACATCCCCAACCATTGTTGGTTTTGGCGACGGACTGGCACCGCAACTGCCGCGGCGTCACGGCGAACCAATTTGACTTCCCAACGCAAATCATCTGCCGCGACAACTCGACTACCCAGAGAATCCACACCTAGTTCAAAGGGGAGTTCGACTCCCGGCGGTATTCTTCTTTGGTCCATCCGCAACCAGATATCTTGTTGTTGTAGATCCTCTCGACGAGCCATCCATAATACACTGTTTCGCCAAAAACGACGGAGCTCCACCCTATGCCCCATCCGCGCCCAACGCCAAGTGGAATCTCCGGCAAATGCCAGTACTCTTCCTAGTCCAAATTGTCCCGAAACCAATAGTGGTTCTTGCTTACCCGTCTCGAGCAAGACTTTACCAAACGACTTCAACCCTTGAAAACGATTAGCTCCCAATAAGACGGGCAGATCGTTCCAAGGGGTCGCCGCAGACGAGATACTCGTAACAGGGTGACTTCCGGTTGGTTGCATCGTAAGTTCACGATCGAGGTGAAACATCTTTCTAACCGGATTTTCCACACCAATCTCCTGCTTCTCAAATATTTCCATTTCAATCGGCAAGGCGGCATCCACTGGAGTTTGACGATAACCGCCAGGACCAAAACTATAATACCCACCAACCATCATCAATCCTTTTCCCTGTTCTACCGCATCCGCAATCGCTTGCAGATTCACCTCTCCAAATGCTCGGGCATGAACATCTTCAATAATAATCAGATCAAACTCACCATCTAATACTGCGCTGGTGCGAGGGTCTGGCCAACGGGAATCTTTACCATGACGAATATAGCTTTCTAATAACTCGATGTCTGGTGAAGACCCTAAGGACCGCCGCAATTCTAACTGCTCCCCAAGCCGGTTGCCGTAAAAATAAAGAACTCGCAATCCTCCCTCAAGAACAGTCAAAAATGCTGTTTGGGTATTGTTTTGCAGCAGTAATTCCCCGTCGACAGCTTCAATCTTCACAGCTATTTGATATTGGCCCGGTGTCTTGGCAGTCCATTGAAAACGGACAGGGACCATTGCATCAGCGTTATCAGCCACAATTTCCAGCGTCTCTTGGACCACCATGTTCTCATTTTCGGATTTCAATAACAATTGCACTCGCAACGGCCGGTTCGCGACCCCTTTTAGTCTTGCCAAACAATCGATGCTAACATCATTGCCCGAAAACACTCGATATTGTTGGGGTAGCTGTTCGATGGATACATCGCGAGCTTGGAACGTATCGCCCTCACGACCAAAAGGTACGGTAATCAGCGCAATTCCCATATTTCGTAAAACACTGATCGCTTCACGCACATCTACCTGAGGTCGATAGCTAGTCTGTGTTCCATCGCCCATCAACACAACTGCGTGAATTTGTCGCCCTGGTTCGGTCATCACCGCTTCATATAATGACGTACCGAGATCAGTTTGCACCCCGAGGGGTTCAGCAGGAAACGACACCCCGGCAGAACCTATTCGATTCTCGGTGATGGTGTCCGAATAACCAAATAGCCGCGCCGACACATCATCCGCTCGAGCATCAAGAACACGCTGAACCGAATCCCAGGTTGCCTGTTGATGTTCCCACCGCGAGATTTCTGGTTCCATTGAAGGTTGGGTCATACTTTGTGTCTCGTCAGCAAGGAACATGACCAAGGCTGGCTTCGTCTGCACTTCCGAAATCGTCTTGCTCGGACGCAACATAGCCAAGGCAAGAATCAGCACGATCACACATCGCAGTATCAATAACACTTGCATTCGCGCAGCGGACAAGTTATTTCGAGGCCGCACCAACAGGAACGTACACAACAGTAAAACGACCGTCGTAAACACGGCTGCATAACTGTCAAACACTGGGTCTAATGACCACTGTTGCATGTTCGCTGACCCCTAGATTTCCGGTTGTATTTCCATTGGTGGTGTTCGTTGCTGCTGACCATAGAATCGATTGGACATCAAATGTTCTAAGAAAAACACAATGGCGAACAAGATCAGCAGCAAAGGATAGAACTCCTGACCGACTCGACGTTGCCTGACCCCAAATTCAATTTCATGTCGACTGCGGGCAACTTGAAAATCAATGCCGTTTAAACGACGTTGTAGTGTGGCTGGTGTCAAACGTTGCAAGTCACTGTATTGCTCTGGTACATTGACCGAGAAACCTCGGACAATGGGGCCATCTTGAATTCCCTTTAAGCGATAGGCGCCAGGGTGTTGTGTAAACGGAATCTGAATTGTCTCGGCTAAGACCCTCGTGTCCTGCACGTCTGCGTCTGGAGTAAACAACTGATAGCGATCCGGATAGGTCGTCGTTGGATTGCTGATGCGAACGGTTTCACCTGCCAAATAATTAAAACGTGATTCGCCTGTGCTCACGAGAGTCTCAGCAATCCCATTGATGAGTAAGAAATAAGGCCAATTATCATCACCACTAACTAACTCGTTCCACGATGTCCGCCCAGCAATTTGAGCCGGCTCTGAAATTGGAGTAAGCAGAGTCAGAACAGTTCCCTTTCCATGATTATGCTGCACCAACGCTGGGTGACGCGTCTGGCTAAACTGCATCACGGTTTGCGTTTGGACACCAAGGTTCTCTAGCTGCCAGTACCGCATTATTGGGAACTGAGCCCACGGAACGGAACTGGGCATGCTTTGAAAGGAACGCAACGAACGATGTTGATCATCACGGATTTCCAAAAAGTTATCTGCGTCTGCCCGCCATTGCCGAGTCAACGTGCCGCCAATCAAATCAGCATTTAAGCTAGCTGTAGATAATTCCATGTTATGTCCTAAGAACAAACCCAAAGATCCACCACTGACAACATACTCTGACAACTGTTGCTGCAAATCCTTGGGTAACGGTGGCGGATCAATAAACACAACACCGGTGTATGTTGATAATTCTTCATCTATTAAATTGTGATCGCGGACGATTTTGACTCGATAGGGGGAATGGCCTTTTTGCCTTTCCGAGGCTGGCGCAATTGCTTCGATAAAGAACCGCGTTGGAACATCCGGAGGAGCAACAACGAGAATATTCCACGCCGGACGAACTGAAACCGTTAAATATCGGACATCGTCAATAGCCAAACCATCAACGCCCGTTAAAGTCAACGATCCATGATGTTCACCAAGCGCCAAACCTGAAAGAGAGAATGATAACACTTGGCCGGTTGGAACGTCTGATGCCGCAAACGCAACCACTTGTTCAGCGAACTTGGTTGTCGTTGGTGTTTGCAATTCACCATCGGTAATAACCGGCAATGTCAGATCTGGGTTTTCTAATTTGAGTGTGACCGTTCGCTGAGTAGCACGCCCAATCGACTGCACATTAACCGTCAGGTTAATGCTACCCTGCTGAGTTAACACGGCGCCGCTCAATTTGGTAATTCCCAAGGCAACATTATCAGGCTGCTGCTGCCCGACATCAACTAAAAACAACTCACTATCGGCTACTCGTAATGCCGTCGACAATGATTCGGGAATAGTTTCCCAAGCAGATTTCGTAAGGTCGGTAAACAAATAAATTTCATGACGCGTTAACTCACTCGTCGAAATCAATTCCAGTGCACTGCGAATTGCTGTCTGTAATGATTCCGGCGTGTATGTAATTTGTAATTGTTCAATTGCATGCACCGCAGAATTAATGTCTTGGGTGAAAACAGGTGGCTGCGCAGCTAAATCAACCACCGCAACCTGACTGTCATTGGGTAACTGCCGCACCAGCCAATCGCCAATGTATTGCCCCGCGGCCAAACGCGTCTGATCATTTTGCTGATAACCCATGCGTGGCGAATTATCAAATACCAATACCGCGGCGACTGCCGCATCCTTATCACCAACAAGCACACTCTCGTCGTTTGTCAGTGTGCTGTATACAAACAATCCGTCAAATCCCAGCAACAGCAACAACACGATGGTGATCATCACCACCACCGAGCGGGTCACTTGCCCTGTAATAGCAGCTATCAACACAACAGCAACCAACAAGATGAGTAGGCTCAAAGCCCCGATGATTACCCAATTGCCGGCAACCAAACGATCGGCCGATGGGCCAGCTAAGGCGAACACCAGAATCGCTAACAATAAACTTCGCAGGAATAATAACAGCCATTGCTTAAATCGTAGCGTCCGTTTATTGGCAACCTGTTTTTTGCGAACGAAACGCAAGGCGGGAAACAGCTCGGCTGTTGGCTTGCGACGCATTGCCAGATGAATCAAAAACGGAACCGCTATCAGCAATCCTCCGATCATCATCGATGCATTCAAAAAAGCCACGACTTCAAATCCCTTATTTCGACGTCAGTACCTAACAAGGCCATCGTCTGTGAATCTCTGTTATTACTATCTATGTACTAGATGCCGACGGTTTGTGTACTAACCACGCGCCCGGCGACTCAACAAATACTCTGTTAACGCTTTGTCAAATTGCATGCTTGTATCCAATTCGACATAATCTACTCCAATCAACTGGCACTCCCTGCGATAAGTCTCTCGAAACTCTGCGACTTCCTGCATGTAATCATTTTGAAATCCAGCAGCGTCGACAACCACCGTTTGCTCTGACTCAGGATCCTGCAATTCAACCATGCCGGTAAATGGAAAAGTAACTTCCGCTTCGTCCAGCACATGAAACAAAATAATATCGTGACGCCCATGGCGCAATCGCCTCAATGATTCGAGAACAGGCTCTGGATCCACTAGTAGATCCGAAAAAACCATGACTAAGCTACGATGTTTGAGTCGGGCCGCAAGTTGATTGAGACTGTGGCAGATATCAGTTTTTCCCTCGGGCTTTAAATTCGAAAGCCGCGACAGGATAGTTGAGAGTTGCGAACGGCGGGAGCGAGGCGGTAAAAAGTCACATATCTTTTCATCAAATGTCACCAACCCAACTGGATCTTGCTGGTGAATCATCAAGTAACCGAGTGCTGCCGCTAAACAGATTGAATAATCAAATTTGGTTAATTCTTGTCGATACGTATAAGCCATCGACTGGCTCAAATCCATCGCTAGATAACCAGTGATATTCGTTTCCGCTTCGAATTTTTTAACATAGTATTTGTCCGTCTTGGCATAGACAAGCCAATCAATGTCCTGCGGATCATCACCATAGGTATAACGACGATGCTCGCTGAACTCGACCGAGAATCCTTGAAACGGACTAGCATGTAACCCTTGCAGAAACCCTTTAACAACAAACCTAGCGCGCATATCAAGCCGCTTGATCTGATTGATCACCTCTGGCTTCAAATAAGACTCGACAGCTGTCATTCTAAGTTCCTCGGCATCATTCTCTTCACAGCAAGTGCGACTACTATTACGTTTCTCGGGCTGAAAATCGTTTTTGCCATAACACAATCAATCTCAATCGTTATTCATATTTTTCAGCGGTCGGCAAGGGAATTTCTACCAGTAAGCGCAAGATGATATCGTCCGTCGTCATCCCTTCGGCTTGCGCCTGAAAATTTGCACTGAGACGATGCCGCAATACGGGAATCGCTATCCGTTTAATATCATCTACAGCAATACTAAAACGACCGTCCATCGCAGCTATTGCTTTGCCACCCTGAATCAAAAACTGACCCGCTCGGGGACCAGCTCCCCAGTCGATTAACTCTTTAATAAAGTCTGGAGAATCTTCATTCGTGGGACGTGTCGCTCTTACAACCTTGGCGACATAACGCACAATCTGTTCGCTAACAGCGACGCGATTTACTAATTTTTGCAGGTTGATCATTGCCCGAGCCGATAAGACTTTCTTAACTTCTGGTTTTTCATTGCGAGTCGTTGCCGTCAAGATTTGCTCTTCTTCGGATAAGCTTGGATACCCAACCTTGATATTAAACATGAAACGATCCAACTGCGCTTCAGGCAACGGGTAGGTGCCTTCCTGTTCAATGGGGTTTTGAGTTGCAATCGTAAAAAATGGTTGCGGTAAAGCGTACGTTGTTCCACCAACGGTAATTTCCCGCTCTTGCATCGCTTGCAATAATGCCGACTGCGTCTTAGGTGGAGTACGGTTAATTTCGTCCGCTAAAAGAATATTGCTGAAAATCGGTCCCTCAACAAACCGAAAACTACGCTTCCCACGATCGTCTTCTTCTAACACATTGGTTCCCGTGATATCGCTAGGCATCAGATCAGGCGTAAACTGAATTCGGTTAAAAGAAGCATCTAGGATCTTTGCCAGCGTGCTAACCATCATCGTTTTGGCTAGCCCCGGTACACCTTCCAGTAAACAGTGGCCACCGGTAAACACAGCTGCAAATAGCTGTTCGATGACCTCGTCCTGACCAATAATGACCTTTTGCAGCTCTTGCTTCATGACGAGACGGTGATGGGCAAACTCCTTGAGAATTTCTCCCAGACTTTTCTGTGGACTCGACAAAATCAATTCCTACTCTCTGTGTACACAACACCATTCAAACATAATTTACAACGACATACGCGCGAACAAAAAGCATGTTCGCGTGTATATCTTTTAATACCAGCGATTTTTTGTCTATAACAGTTTCCGTTAATCGGGGACCTTAAAATCCCAGCACAACAAAATTCACTTAACACCGTCCTGCATTCTATCATCGCACGTTTGCTTATCATGCAGACAATCTATGCATTCAAGGGCATTCATTGAAAATGAGGTGACATCACGTCTCGATTAACATTGCCATGTTTACCAATCATCCCTAAATTAATACGCAATCCCAGAAGTTATATAATCGTCCGTAATTTCCGTACCGCCAATTGCTACACTTAATTGTATCGCTAAAAACAACCCTTTCATTCAATTCAACAATAAATCCCCCCCGTACACCGGCCCCAATGTACTCCACCTGGGGACACTTACTCTTCATGAAACCTATGAACCGAAAAGCCCTCAAACTTGTAATATCGCTAATACTGCAATGCCTGTTCACTGTGGCACTTCCGTCAACAAGTCACGCTGAAATAACAGCTACGCAAGTCAACAACTCAATCGACCGAGGTGTGAAGTTTCTGCGCTCGCAACAACGCGACGATGGTTCGTTTCCTCAATTCACCACACCAACCGGAGTTAGCTTATTTCCGGATGGAGTGAGCAGTTTAGCAACTTTGGCACTATTGAATTGTGGCCTTGATCATCAGGACCCTACTATTGCCAAAGCGCTGTCGTATTTACGCAGCACAAAGATGTCTCAACATACCTACGTCGTATCACTGCAGTTAATGGTATTTTGCCACGCGCAACCACAACGCGATCAATTGTTAATCCGCCGCAACGCCCAGTGGCTAATCAACGCGCAAGAACCGACAAGCGGCGGATGGGGTTATGGGTCGAAACTACCCTCCACCGATCCCTCGAACAGTCAATTTGCATTGCTTGCTCTGCATGAAGCCGAACGACAAGGAATCGGAATCCCACCTCAAACGTGGCATGCCGCAAATATATATTGGTCGTCGCGGCAACTTGGTACCGGCGGCTGGACCTATGACAGCTCCTTCGGCCCAACCCCCTCAGTCAGTATGACCTGTGCTGGTATTGCGTCGATGGTGATCACTCAAGGTAAGCAAGTTAATATTGAACAACGGATTATTGGTGGGAAAGTCCAGTGTTGTAACAGTAATATCATCGATGATCAAATTGAAAAAGGACTCCATTGGTTAGCGCGTCGCATTCGAGTTGGTTCCGGCGCCTTCACCAAGGACACTTCGTATTTCTATTACATGTACTGTATTGAACGCGTCGGCCGGCTTACTGGAAAACGCTACATCGGCACGACTGATTGGTACCGCTTGGGCTGTGAGTACATCGTCAACCTCCAAGATGAATTACGGGGATCGTGGACAGGATCATTGGCCCACGGCGAGCACCAACCAGCAGTCGCAACTTCATTTGCCTTGCTTTATTTATCCAAAGGTCGGCGACCCGTTGTCATTGCCAAACTCAAATATGGAAAAACGAACGATAATTCTTGGAATCAACACGCTCATGATATGCAAAACATTGTGCTGCATACTGAACGACGATGGAATATGTATTTGACATGGCAGAGCATCGATATCAAACTAGCATCCACCAACGACCTATTGGAAACACCCGTGTTGTTTATTAGCGGTAAGGGTTCGCTTGACTTAACCACTGGGCAAAAAGAAGGGCTGGTTGAATATATAAACCAAGGCGGGTTTTTGTTTGTAGAAAATAGCTGTCACAACCCTCAGTTTGACAGTCAATTCCAACAACTAATGAAAGAACTATTCCCCCAAAGTCCGCTAGCACCACTACCTCCGAATCATGCCATTTGGTTTGCGGATTCACGCATTGACCCCAGCATGATCGGCAAAATACATGGGGTCCAAACCTGCTGCCGTACCAGCATTGTTTACAGCAGCGTCCCATTAGGCTGCTATTGGGAATTATACAACCCTCGTGAAGACGATCGGATTGCCAAGAATGTCGCGGAGGAAATTAATCAACGGCTAGCGCTTGGAACAAATATTTTAAGCTACGCTACAGGTCGTGAATTACGTGACAAGCTCGATCGGCCACTCGTTTCAACAACCACTCCCGCGACAACATCCGTGTTGCGGAAGACACTTACGATCCCCGAAATCTCACATAATGGCGGCAACGATGATGCCCCACGTGCGCTCAATAATCTCTTGCAAGTGCTCAGCACTCAACTCGATATCCGCGTAACAACTGGACGACAAGTATTAACGCTCAGCGATTCGCTGCAGCAATACCCGTTGGTGTTCATCCATGGTCGACAAAGATTCAAATTCAGTGCCCAAGAAAGGCAAGCGTTGCGGATATTTGTGGAGAACGGCGGTGTGCTATTTGGAGATGCAATTTGCGCCAGTCGCACTTTTACGGAATCGTTTCGCAGAGAAATGAGTCTTATCTTTCCGAACGATACACTGCGACGATTACCACCAGAGCACGCAATGTTTACTGACAAATACGACGGCTTTGATCTGGCAACGATTACCTTACGAACACCCAGCGCACGATCCGAATCACAAATGGCTGAGATACTCGAAACCCGTGGTTCACCCCATGTTGAAGCGATTCACATTAACGGAAGATTGGCAGTCGCTTTTTCGCCTTATGACTTAAGTTGTGCACTCGAAAATCAAATTTCCATCGAATGTAAAGGCTATTCCCGTCTGGATGCTGCGCGTCTCGGTTCCAATATTATTCTCTTTAGCCTGCAGCAATAACCGCTAGCCAAAAGTCTAAATGAAAACACTCGCTAAACAACGTAAATGGCTATTACTCGTGTTGCTCACTGCAATGCTCGTAAGACTCGCTATCGTTGGATTTCAATTCGAGTCGCTAACCGCAACAGACCCGGATAGTTACCAAAAGATTGCGGTGCACCTAGTTGAAGACGGCACCTATAGTCTCGGAGCCGACCCGACAGCTTTTCGGCCGCCCCTGTATCCACTCATACTGTCACTTGGAATATGCCTTGGAATACCCCACGGCATTTGGGTTGGTGGAATCCACATCTTGTTTGGCATCCTCACCGTTCTTCTCACCTATCGCGTGGCACTGACGATTAGCCGCGAGCCCGTTGCATTACTGGCAGCCGCGTTAGTCAGCATCGACCCGATCCTGTTGAATCAATCCATCCTAACCATGACTGAAACTACGGCCACTCTTCTCGGAATTTTGGCTATTTGGCTTTTAGTACGCATGGTCAACAACACCAATAAGTTAAATATCGTTTTAACAGGAGTCACCCTAGGGGCTGCTGGACTATGCCGCCCGACATTTTTCGTTTTCGCAGCGTTAGCACTGTTGGTCTTAATGTTTTCAAAAACAGTCCCTTGGAAAGAACAACTACGCACTAATCTCCTCGTTGGCTGTTGTCTGTTGGTAACGATCGCTCCTTGGATCATTCGTAATCAAATCAGTCTTGGCAAACCAGTCCTAGCAACGACTCATGGAGGTTACACACTTTTACTAGGCAATAACCCATTGTACTATAAACATCTAGACCAGCCCCTGGGGACATACCAAGCACAACATTTTGATCGTGGCGTACGACATTTCAACATCTCAGAGAATCCCGATGATGACTTTTGGGGACCGCTAGCGATTGGGCAACCCAAGGTCATTTCCCGTAATGAAATCGAACGAGATCAGTTTGCTTATGAAGTTGCTAAATATCATATTTCCCAGCATCCGCAATTGTTTGCGCGCTCCATCATGCGCCGTATCGGTAAGTTGTGGAGCCCACTACCCAATGCGGGCTCGAACAACGAATCCACTGCTCAATTCATACTGCGATTGGCTGTTGGTGGTTGGTATTTAACATTGTTTGCCGTTGTTTTTTGGTTTTCCGTGCGACATAGCAAAAAATGGCTCACCGCTCCCATGACGCTTGGACTCGTCATGATCCTAGCTTTTTCACTCGTACACGCCGTCTATTGGTCAGATATGCGTATGCGAGCACCGCTGATGCCCATACTCTACCTCGCCGCCGCGTTGGCTCTAATACCCACCCCAACTACAAAATCTCCTGCGATTGATCGTACTTAAACGAATCGTAGCCAGCAGGTTCAATGCGGTCCTATTCGTGGATACGGACGCTCATTCGCTCTGTGGGTATTAGCATTGTTGAAACTCCCTTAAATTCGTATACTTTTGCGACCTCTACACCCATGTTTCTGCATGATATCCCTCGTTTTTTCATACAAACCGCTCAAATCTACCCGCGCAACAATTTGACCGCCATCGTCCACAACCTTCGTTATCAAAATGCTATTTGGACACGTTATTTTGCGCTGGTTGCTTTGCACATTTCACTCCTCGGATTACTGTCAACAACCGCTTTTTCAGCGGAGATTCAACTCCCCGCTAATCAAAACGACGCTCCCATCACAATCACAGGTCACGTCGGGTTTACCTGGACTGAAGGTGTTTATGAGGTCTGGCAGTTAACCCAGTGCCAATTGCGTCAGGGATCATTTTCTGCCCAAGGGCAGGCCGCCGTTTTGTGGATCGACCGCGCCGGACCAGCAGCGGGGCGATCAAACAATCTCATTATATATCTTGAAGGTGATAACACGCGCATTGAGCAACAACGGATCGCTGGACTACACCAAGTCCAGAACAATCACGCAACACCCGCCAATCGCATTTTAACCGACCACCAATGGTTCGGCCGTCTATCAAGCTCAGCCGCAATCACGGTTACCACCGAACAAACCTTAGCCGCACCGCGCACACCAACGAATGTCTTCAACCGTGCAATGGCTCGCTGGAAAGCTAGTCAATCGCGAACCGCGGTACAATTTGCCGGTTACCAAGATACGGATCCGGCATTAAATCGAACAACGCCCACTACGGACAATAGTGTTGGTATTGGCAAGCACCGATTGCGTCTGCAGGGACGCAGCAATGTTAATTGGAGTCTGCACGTTGAACAAAACACGACCGGAGGTGGATCACTCGCCATCGCTAAATCGGGGGTTCGGGTTACCATCGACGGAATCCAAGGCGGCGACAGTAATTCCTCAATCGTCACTATCGAAACGGACAGCATGGTTCTATGGGGGCCCGCATTTGATCAACTGCGGGGGGGGTCCATTACCGACTCTAATACACCGATCGAAGTCTACCTCGAGGGAAACATCATTTTCCGGCAAGACGATCGAGTGATCTACGCCGATCGAATGTATTACAACGTCACCCAAGAACAAGGCATGATACTCAATGCAGAAGTCTTAACTCCTGTCAACGAATATGACGGTTTGATGCGCATCAAGGCCGATGTACTACAGCAAGTCAACCGACAAACATTTCGAGCATACGGCACTGCTATAACATCTAGCCGCATGGGCATTCCAAGCTATTGGTTCCAATCCGACAAGATTGAAATTGTCGATCGGCAACAACCGAGTATCGATCCTATAACAGGAAAACAAAAGCGAAACACCGTTACGGGCGAACCTGTTTTTGATCATCAGGTCACAGCAAACAGCAAAGACAACTTCTTGTTCTTCGACGGAGTCCCAATTTTCTACTGGCCTTCCATGAGTTCACGAGTCGATGACACTTCATTCTATTTGGATCGAATCCGCATCAAAACCGATCGAGTTTATGGACAACAATTGCTCATTGATTGGAACGCCTTTCAAATTTTCAATGTTGAAGAAGTTCCCGAAAACACGACTTGGTCACTATCCACAGATTTGCTTAGTGAACGAGGAGTTGCTTTTGGGACTTTGTATGAATACCAACGCGATGACATGTTCGATCTACCGGGCCTAAGCCGCGGCCAACTCGATGCTTGGGGATTACAGGACCACGGCACCGATAACCTCGGCCGAGATCGTCGCAACGTAACGCCCGAGCGTGATTTTCGCGGACGGATATTTTGGCAACACCGACAATTATTGCGGGATGGTATTCAATTGAGTGCCGAAGTGGGACTGATCAGTGACCGAAATTTTATGGAGCAGTTCTACGAACGAGTTTGGGATCAAGAAAAAGATCCAATGACCGGAGTTGCACTAAAAAAGATTACCGACAATCGAGTGTGGGATCTGGCCGCAAACATTCGCGTAAACGACTTTTTTACGCAAACCGACTGGCTCCCTAAGTTGGATCATCACTGGCTCGGTGAATCCATCTTCGCCGATCGTGCCACGTGGCATGAACATACCAGCGTCGGATTTGGAACACTCAAACCTGCTACCGCGCCGCTCGACGTCGCAGAACAAGCTAAGTTCGATCTGCTCGCTGGTGAAGAACAAAAGTATTCGGGTATCCGTGCGGCTAGTCGGCAAGAAATTGATTTCCCCATGCAATGGGGTAATGTCAAAGTGGTCCCCTATCTGCTTGGCGAAGTTGCCTATTGGGGCGATGACATCTCACACCAAAGTGTAACTCGGACCTACGGCCAAGTCGGCATCCGTTCAAGTCTGCCAATGTCGAGAACTGACGCGAATATCAAAAGTAAACTTTTCAATGTAAGCGGATTGGCCCACAAGGTTAATTGGATGCTCGACGCCTATTGGGCAGACGCTAGCGAAAACATGGATCGATTTCCGCGTTACGATGCCTTAGACGATGATGCTCAAGAACATTACCGCCGCCGTTTCTTTTTTGACACATTTGGCGGAATAGCGGGGCAAAACATCGCCTCTAAATGGGATGAGCGCATGTTTGCTTATCGGGCCAACATGCAAGGCAATGTCAGTTCACCCGTTACAGAAATTGCCGATGACGCCATGACATTCCGCTTAGCAACGGAACAACGTTGGCAGACGAAACGTGGGATCGCGGGAAAACAACACGTGGTAGATTGGATGGTTCTCAATGCGGAAATATTACTGTTTCCTGATGCGGACAACAACGAAGGTCAACACACCGGCATGTTTGACTACGATTACCGCTGGCACGTCGGAGATCGCTTTACCATATTATCCGACGGCTACTTTGACTTTTACGGTGGCGGGTTAAAGACAGTCAGTGTGGGTGGCGTCTTGAGCCGCCCAGAAAACGGACGCCTGTTTCTAGGTTATCGCATGATTGACGGTCCTATTTCCAGCCACATATTCAATGCTGCGGCTAGTTACAAAATGTCGCAAAAATGGATTGCCATTATTGGCACTTCATTCGACCTCGGCGATACAGGCAATATCGGTCAAAGTTTGTCCTTGGTGAGAATCGGCGAATCTTTACTCGTGCGTGCTGGTATTAATTATGACGAGAGCCGTGATAACTTTGGTGTCCACATTATGATTGAACCACGGTTCCTTGGTAACGGTCGCATCGCCAGATTGACCGGTATTCATACGCCTCCTGCCGGAGCGTATGGGTTAGAATAATGAATATTGGTAGCCGGCGCTTAAACATTCAAAGCGAATACATCGAATCAATGTGGAAAAAGAATATCATGCTCATCATCTGTAACCGTCGCTATCCACTAAGCTTGCTCGCATTATTTTTTATCAGTGCCGTCGCCTGTCCGCTTATCGTCGGTGCGGCTCCTAAAGGCATTCGCTACAAAAAACCCAAGCCGGCACGACAACAACCGACAGACAACGGGCCTGTCGAGGCTCCGCAAATCGCCAATGGTCCACGGAAAACGGTCGCGGTATGGCCCAAATACCAACAGGATTTCCGTTTCCCTAGTGTTGATGAACTTGTCATCGATGAACTTGTCAATTCAAATCAATACACCGTCGTAGAACGCCTCAACGTGCAAGCGTTAGAAATGGAAGCAAATCTTTTTGAAGACGTCCGGCACATCGGTGCACAATTAATATTTGAAGTTGCCGTAACAAGTGTCGATCAGCGAACCAGTCGTGGGTTGCAGTTTGGCTTAGGTGACTTCGGACTCGGCGACGGAATTGACGTCGTTGTCGGAACCTCTCGGACTACCGCCAAAGCAACTGTGGTATTACGAGTGATTGATACTCGAACAGGGGAAATCCTATCTTCGCAGCGTGTCACTGGTGTTTCGACAGGATCCGGTTTAAACCTTGGATTTGCATATCAAAAATATACACCTAACCGCGTTGACGGATTCAACGTCAGCTTCGGTAAAATCAAAGGCACATCGGTAGGCAAAGCTGTTTCTAAAGCTGTAAAACTCGCTGTCACGAAAACGACAAACAAGCTAAATAACCATCCCTGGGAAGCTCGAGTGGCTGACGTGGATAAGGATTTTGTGTATCTCAACGCCGGTCAGAATGCGGGTTTAGCTGCGGGCCACCAACTCGTCATTTCACGGTTAAGCAAGACCATCAGTGACCCACAAACCGGAGCGATTCTCGACGTTGTGTTGATCCCCATATGTGAGATCGAAGTTGTCAGCGTCAAAGAGAAAATAGCGATCTGTCGTATTACCACACGGTCTGCCATTGTTTCCGCTGACACAAACGTCGAAAAAAATCAAGTTGTCCACCTGAAACCAACACGTTAGAAGTCAATTTCAATGAGCAATTCCAATCAAACACTTAGAATATCTGGTCTGGTGCAAACCGAATTGGAGCTTACAGCTCAGCAACTAGCCACAGATGTCGACACTAGATTTCAGATTGCTGACATTGCAGACCTATTACCAAAGCGAGCGGGCGCCGCTATTCAGCTACAAGGTCTTTTGGAGTTATGTAAGCCTGCGTCTGCAGCAACTCATATTGGCCTGCACGGCTCGTTAGACGATTTCCATGCCAGTATTCCGCTAGCGGCCGTCTGTGACAGAGGCTTGATTGTGCATCATCTGGAAGGCGCTATTTTGAGTGTTGACCAAGGTGGCCCTTTTCGGTTTTTCATTCCCGATCACGCCGCCTGCCAAATGGATGAAATTGATGAATGTGCCAATGTGAAGTTCTTAGATCACATCGAATTCACCGCAGGCAAAGGACACGACAATCGCCCTCAGGACGAACAACAACACACAGCACTCCACGCTGAGCAGGACAAAACGGTAGGGACGACACCCGAGGCCTGAAGACCAACAACGAATCAAACGGTAGCCACGGACGATAATTTCGCCGACACGCGTTAGCCTATGATGCTTGAAACGCGGACTTTGGTGTAGCGTTGGCGATGGCCCGTGCGGCGTTTTGAATTTTTACGCCGACGAAATTTCTGGACGTGGATTTTTTCACCCTTAATTTCAGCGATAACTTCTGCTGTCACCGAAGCGCCTTCTACTACAGGCTGTCCAACTTTGACACCTTCATCACCCGAAATCGTCAGCACTCGATCGAATGTGATCTCGTCACCCGCATTAACGTCACGAAGATCAATTTCAAGTTCTTGACCTTCTTCTACTTTATATTGACGGCCACCGTCGGCGATGATTGCGTACATAATAACGCTCTATTATCCAAATAAGTGTGTCTGTTTCTGTATTTGCATTAACAAATCAGCGGTAAAAACTATCTCGCACAAATGCGAGGAACCGTTAAAAATATCCCATGAACCCGTTTTCGTCGAGGGGCTAATCAGTGGATTCCAACTTCTTTTTCGCTAGTTTGCCCTAGGTTGAACCTAAATGCAGTCCCTCTCAAACTTTAACCTGTTTACCCTTACCATTGCGGCAATCTAATTCCAAATGTTCTGGGAACAATCCTTCAATACTAAGGACTTGGATAACCATATCTCCTACTTCTTCAAGGGCCATGATTTCACGACGTTTCTTATTGTTTAGATAAGCCGAAACACCTTCGTGCACGCGCACCGTTACCCGCGTAATTTCATCCTTACGGCTGGCCATCATCAACTTCCTAACAACTTCGATCGCCATACTTTCAGCCGTTTTCACAATACCACGACCTGAGCAGCAAGGACAATCGTCATAGACGCTGCGTTTGAGACTTGGGCGAATCCGTTGTCGAGTCATTTCAATCAAGCCAAAGGGACTCGTCCGCATGATCTTTGTGCGAGCGCGATCTCGGTCCATCGCATCACGTAATGCTCGTTCCACTCCCCGACGATGTTTTTCCTGTCGCATGTCAATGAAGTCATTAACAATAACGCCACCTAAGTCGCGCAAACGAAGTTGTCGAGCGATTTCTCTGGCAGCGTTCAAGTTCATTTTATAAGCGGATACTTCGGCGTTACTATCAGTCCGGAAGTTACCGCTATTAACATCGATCGCGACAAGTGCTTCGGTCGGATCAATAACAATGGAACCACCTTCTTTCAGCTTAACTTCCCGTTTATATATTCGAGCAATCTCTTGGTCGAGTTTATATTTGTGGAAGATCGGTTGTTTGCCATCATAGAGATGTAAACGATCCACAAACTTGGGCATAATCATTTCCAAGAAATCTCGCGCACGTTTATAGGCATCCTTTTCATCGATATAGATCGCATCCATATCTGAATTGACGGTGTCACGCATCGTGCGGATGATGATATCACTCTCTTCGTAAATATCCACCGGCGTTTGAGTCTTTTCGACACGACGGACGATCGCTTTCCAGAGTCGAATTAAGTAGGCCAGGTCACGTTCTAAATCGCCACGTTTTTTGCCGAGGCCAGCAGTTCGGACGATAAACCCAAGTCCCTTGGGGGGTTCAAGATCCAGCAAAATGTCACGCAGCTTACGACGCGCTCTATCATCTTCAATTTTTCGCGAAACACCGACACGACCTAAGGATGGCATCAACACTAGGTAACGACCAGGGATGCTCAAATAAGTCGATAATGTTGGCCCTTTGTTACCAATCCCCTCTTTGATCACCTGGACTAAAACCTCATCACCTTTCTTAAAAATGTCTTGAATCAGAGGTTTCACTCGCGGACGACCACCGTTGTAATTGCGTTGTTGTCCGCGGCCCTTACGACGTGAATCCTGTTTTTTCTTATCTTGATTTTTACCGTTTTGCTGATCAATCGGTTTGTTAGGATCAAATCCACCCTGCCGATAGTATTGCGGTTCGACGTCACTAATATGCAAGAAACCATTGCGACCAATACCAAAATCTACGAACACGGCTTGAATACCCTGTTCGAGATTAACGACTTTGCCCTTATAAATATTTCCGACACAATTGCCTTGGCTCGCTCGTTCAACATAGAGCTCTTCAAGTTGTCCATCTTCGATGACCGCCACCCGACATTCCTCGGGTTGCGACACATTGATTATCATTTCTTTTTTCATTGGGTTACCATTTTCTGTTGTTTGACTGTTGCCAACAGGAGTGAAGTCCTTAGGGAGCAAGATCAGGCATAACCTGTCTAATCTCTTGAGTCAAAAATGTATCTACTTCTCGGGCACTGTCGAGCAACATCGCTCGCTTGGCAATTTCACCACATTGTTTAATATTGAAACTACGACAGACCTGTTTAATTTCGGGTATAGCGCTCGGTGGTAAACTCATGCTACGCAATCCCAAGCCCAAGAGCAGTGGAATATAGCGGGGCGTGGTACTCATATCACCACAGAGGTTTACCGGCACTTTGGCCGCGTTGGCCAGATTTAATGTTGTTTGAATTAATCGCAATACAGCCGGATCGCTGGCTCGGTATAAGTTTGCCAAAGCACTATTGCTGCGATCCACAGCCAGGCAGTATTGGATAAGATCATTTGTTCCGATGCTGATAAAATCGACTTCGCAGAGCAGTTTATCAAGCATCAGGACAGCAGCTGGAACTTCAACCATCATCCCCACTTCGACATTCTCATCAAACTCGATCTGATCTTCACTTAGATCTTCCATCGTGTCTATCAGTAGCATCTTCGCTTGTCTCAGCTCATCAAGAGTTGTAATCATGGGGAACATGATCTGAACTTTACCTAATGCACTTGCTCGCAATGCTGCCCGCAATTGGATTCGAAACAAATCCAAATTACGTAATGACAATCGAATGCTGCGAACGCCTAAGAACGGATTGTTTTCTTCTTCATGCAGCGGCAATTGACCCATTTTATCAGCGCCAAGATCAAGTGTACGAATGACGACTGGGCGGGGAGCCATCGTTTTTATGACATGAGTATAAGCGACATAATGATCTTCCTCGGTCGGTTCGTCATCTGTACCGAGATACAAGAACTCGGTGCGATACAACCCGATGAGATCTGCCCCACGCTCTAAACAAGTTGCGACTTCGTGTGGAAATTCAATATTTGCGCCCAGTTGTATTTCAGTGCCGTCTGTAGTCATCGCTGGTAAATCTCGCAAGACCGACCATTCTGCTGCTTGAGATCGGTGATGTTCTACTTCATTGTGATAGCGGGCTAGTGTGGGTTCATCTGGATTGAGGATAACTTGTCCGTGATCGCCATCAACAATCACAACGTCACCACCGGAAATATCCGTTAAGAATTGACCCATCCCCACCACCGCAGGAATTTCCAGACCTTTAGCGACAATCGCAGTATGCGAACCTGGGCCGCCAATTTCAGTTGCAAATCCCAGCACAAATCGAGGATCAAGTTTAGCTGTTTCACTGGGGGTGAGATTATGAGCTAACACGATAAGCGGCGTGGAAAGATTATTAAGCGACTCACGACGTCGCCGTAACAACTTTCCCAGCAAACTTTTTTCTAAGTCAAAGATGTCGTGTGCACGTTCTGAAAGATACTGATCATCTAAATCCTGAAACACTTTAGCGTAACCACGAAGTGTCTTGGAAACAGCATATTCAGCCGAATGGTTCTTTTCACGAATCATCGTTTCCACAGCAGAATGCAAGGTGGGGTCTTGCAGCATCTGCAAGTGAGCGGCAAAAATTGCGCCGTAGTGTTTACCAAGTCGATCAGAAATCTTGTCTCGGTTTTTAGCAATCTCTTCACTGACGCTCGCAATCGCGTGATCTAATCGCAGAATCTCACCCGCTACCGCGTCTTGTGTAACAAAACGTGTAGGAATGCGAAATCCTTCATTATCAATCACCACGACTTCGCCAATTGCAACGCCTGGCGAAACCGCAATACCCTCGAGTATTTGCATTGGTTTCTTTCAGTCACAAACCAACGGCGACTCTGTACCGCCCTAGTTCAAAGGGAGTCATGCTTACAAGTCACGCATGTCCGTTGCCGGAGCAAAACGAGTTCTTGCGATCACCCGTTGGTATTGTGATCAGCACTCCGCCGCTATTTTGTGTCGCTTCAGCTTTATTTTTGAAGTGACATCAGACAGTAAAGCGCTGTGTTGGTTATTTGTATGTAATTTATATTGATTTGAAACAATGCGAAAAACGGACTATTCATCAAAACCCAATTCGACCAATTTGCCGAGTTGGCAAACGGCATCTTCTGCGTCGTCACCTTGAGCTCGAATGACTAATTCCGTTCCGCGAGTAGCACACAACGTTAAAATGGACAAAATACTTTTGCCATCCACCGCATCAACCCCATGTTTGCATACAGTAATCTCTGAATCAAATTGCATAGCCAAACGCACAAACTGATCAGCCGGTCGAGCGTGCAGCCCTTCCGTATTTTTTACAGTTACTGATTTTTCTCGGTCTGTGGTTGGCATTTGTTCGATACGTTGATTTGCCGATAATGCATTTGTTTCTGAGTCAGGTTGTCCGACAGGTTGTCTGCTCATATTGTTTTCTATTACTTAACTACGTTTCGGTTATTTAAATTGAAATCTGTGTTTGCCTTGGTTTGTAACACTTGCCTCAAACACTGCAGTTTCACGCAAAGCAATTTCCCATATTAGCGCAGAACATCGACCATCAAAAACAGTCCGCCCGCGCCACTGGAGTCTAAACCCTGCAACAGGATTTGGATTCGCTACGAAGCAAATTGGTTATTGTCTGCTTCTTCTAACAACTGCGTGATATCTGTAGCTGTTTTACTTTGCTTAAGAAAGCGACAGAAAGTATCATCTCGCAATTGACGAGAAATATTTTCCAGTGCTCGCAAGTGGTCTCCGGGACGATCCGGAGGTGAAATCAACAAAAAGAAAAGTTGTACGCTTTCCCCATCAAGACTTTCGAATTCGACACCCTCAGCGCTTACGCCAACAGTACCAATTAAATTATCTACGCTCGGGTGTTTCGTATGCGGCACGGCCACACCGCGACCAATACCCGTACTTCCGAGTTCTTCTCGTTTCATGATGGCTTCAATAATACCAGCTTGGTCATCTTCTTTGACCTGTCCGGAATCCACCAACGCAACAACCAACTCTTGGATGACACTGGGTTTATCGGTCGCTTGTAACTCAACCCGAATTGCCTTCTCACACATAAAATCTGCGAATTTCATTGAGCATTATCCCTTTGATAAGCAAACCAAACTCAAGCTCACAAAAATAAACTCGAAGAACCCCAAACACCAGTACTGCCATACCGTTTCCGCTATGTCGATACTATTTGGATGATGTTAGCTATTAGCACTACAACACACTTCTTACTTCACCATGGAACCATTACGTTTACTGCATTAACTGCATTACCATGGTGTGATAATTGTGCAACTGTGAGATCCAGTTTTTATTGAATGGTATAAACCAATCTGACTGCTACTCACTAAACAATTTACTAATCTAATGAAACCATTTTATATTCGTGGGCCTCTTGGATAAAGCCCCAACGAATACAGGCTCCAATCAGTATGATTGCTGTACGCCAATAACCTTGGGATTCAAAGCAAGTAAACTTTCACTTGTTTGAATTGGTCAATTCACCTCAGGCGTAAAGTCACGCACCGGTACTCCGCCTCGATGAGATGAACGTGTTTTGTGTTTTTTGTCCTTGTAACGTCGAATTTGTTGTTCTATTTTCCGTTCGGCACCAGCAACGGCTGCAACAATACTCGGTGCAGTATATGTTGCAACAAAATCATCATGCCGCTCGAGAGTTGCCCGAATTTCTACTTCAGGGTTGTCTCGACGCCCAAGATCAATCGTCACTTCAATCGATGTCAAACGGTTATAAAATCGTAATAGTTTTCCAATTTTTCCTTGAATACGCTCTTGAGTTCGGTGACCTATATGACCGTGCCTTGCAGAAATTTCTATCAGCATACTAACGCCCTCCAAAAAGAGTTACCAAAATTCGGTACCAGCAGGAGAAATAAAGCCTCGCGAGCCAAAGCCCCGAAACCCCTTCTCACAGGGCCCGAACCCGGCGGCATTGCTTCTAATGCTAAATTCGCAATCGGGTCAAATCACCAGAGGAGCGCTCCTTATTCACAGTAATACCGCTGTAGTAGCTCGTTCACTGGGAACGTCGGATGTCAAACCGCTGATGGCTTAACCAATATATTTTACACCAGAATCCATAAAACGCAAAGGGTTTCTTGCTCGTGTACGACACTAATCTCGAATTGTCAATAAATTCAACGCAGCAAATCGCACTCACCTAAGCCTCTAGCACAGCGACAGCGAGTCGAATCTGGCAGTTTTACTTGCAGCATAACGACTGCCTAAGCTGACTAATTAAATATTAACCGCTACCACCGCATGCCGAGCAAGCATAGAAATCCGAGTCAAAATCTCTGGATAAACCGTGCAATTCAATCGGCTAATAAAATAAGTGAAATATTATTAGGGGATAAGATAAGAAACATTTTTCACAGAATCTTGTCGCTGAATTTTTTTATCTGTCCATAATTGCTGCCAACGACGAATCGATACAACCTGCTGATTCGGGTTCTTATCTGGAAAATACATTTGGGTTTTGCCTGTCAAATTTTTTAGCCGGATGAATGAAATAACTCGCGCTAACATGACAGTTGAGTCTAACCCCTGCACCATTGCCTCACCTAAATTACCTTGCAACTGCTCATCCGTGCACGTTCCAAGCATCGCCGCAACCATTTCTGTTTGATCACCGACGCGCGATTGCAACGCCTCTAAAATCTGATCCATATTCGTTTCATCTTGCTTCATACATTTAGAAATCGCTGTCACACTATCCTCCCAAGTGCTGCGATAGTCCGCATTATTTAATGTCTCCATGATAGGATTGAATTCACCCAAGTGCATGAGACAGCGTGCGGCCGCAATTTTAACTTGCAACAAACGATGTGTTTCAAACGCTTTTCGCAGATCGGTCGATAGGTCGGAACTGTCTGACAACACGGCCACTAACTCTTGCGCCGTCTGTTGCTGAGTTGCACTCAAAATCTGCGAAGCCTGATACCACCTAGGCAGTTGCTTTTCAATCGTGACCTTCATTGTGCCGTTAGCTTGAATCGTTGTCACTTCAACTGCATATTCCGGGGGCACATCCCCTTGCTGTACCGCCGCAACACCTCGGTCTTGCCACTGAGCAAAAGGCGCGCAATGAATTTGGATAACCCACTGGGCGGACGTTGCGGTCGGTGAATTCATGGGCGTTACCTGAACGGTAACAAGACTTTCAATACCCGTTAGGTGGACGTCTATTTCACGGTCGCCGACACGTAGTGGAACGATCGTGTTGCGGTCTACTTCACCCCGCAACACCAAACAACCTTGTCGCAAATGTAACTGCGTAAATCCATCAACAACTGCAGGAATCAATAATTCACTTGTGTTCACAAGCATTAAGCGAACGCCAGATCGCAGTGTAATTTCTGGGCGATATGGTGCAAATGTCTGCAAGGCCGTGCTTGGGCCAATGACAGCGGCCGATACTACTCGCTCAAATGTTCCCGTCTGAGGATCAACCGCAACTAGCAGTTCATGGTCTGCTAGGAATTCACCGAGCACGCTAGTTGTGCCATGCTCATCATCACCTTGGTGCTGATTTGGAGTTGGGTTAGATAAATCGATGCGGGCAATCGGCTCGGAAATCATTGGAGCAGCTGTATCAACCACTGGGACAGGAGACAACACTTGGGTGGATTGACTTTCCGTTGAGCGGGCTGCCGGAGCTTCAATATCACCTTCAGATCCTTCTCCGGCTTGGGACTCTACCTTGAATAGAGGACCAACAATCATGTGTGCCTCATCGAATGGACCGATCGATCGCAACCCAATGATTATAACCAAGGCAAAAAACGTCAACACAACCAAGGCTCTCCAGAGCGGATGGGTATTCGACGGCATGTAATCAGCGGTTGTATTAGCCGGCACAACATCTTGTGGCATTGGCTTTGCACTAACAGTAACGTCGGAACATTCCGATTCTTTGGCGTGAATCAATTGAATTAAACGAGTTCGCAAGGCATCGTTGATTTCGATTGGTTCTTCAACAACTTTCGTTAAAATTGTGTGACACGAAGCAACCTCGCCTAAATGCATCTCCGATTCTAAGCAAATCTTTTCAAATTCCGGAATTCTTGATTCTTCTAGAGTGTTGTCCAAGTACTCGGCTACCGAATTGGGATCCGAGCCAATACCAGTGCCATCGAGCCTAGGCGCGGATAAATTCACTCGCCGTTTAGAATTCAACGTGCGATACACTAAATCACTTGCGAAATCGCTCTCCGTAATCTTTTGTCCTAATTGCTTTGTATCTTCTGGATCTAAAATGTCGTCCAAATATGCCAACATGGTTCGTAGTGTCAGTCGCATCTAAAATTCCTGCCTTAAATCTTCGGAAATGGTTGATTGTCAAAAGAAAGACAATTCCTCTATAGGTGTTAGTGGCAAGTTGGTCAGAATTCCGTACAATTTTTTTAGGAAAGATAAAAAATATTTTCTGCCTTATATATCTATACCGAAGGGTCGAGCCATGAGTTCACTGTTTGAAGCTTCCGAGCAATCAAATCTAGATCGCGTCAAGCCTTTGGCGGCGCGAATGAGACCCAAAACACTCAATGAATTCGTCGGGCAAAAGCAGTTTTTAGGCGAGGGAAAACTGCTGCGGCGACTACTACAGGCTGATCGCTTAGGGTCGGTACTATTCTATGGCCCACCTGGAACTGGAAAAACCACACTCGCACAACTCCTCGCCGCTGAAACAAAAAGCCGTTTTCGTCAACTCAGCGCGGTTACCAGCGGAGTAAAAGATCTCCGCGCCGTTCTCGAAGACGCTCGCAACGAATTACAAACCGGCGGCGATCGCACACTACTGTTTATTGATGAAATCCATCGTTTGCCCGATGTGGAAAATGGAGTCGTTACTCTTGTCGGTGCCACGACTGCCAATCCATTCTTTGCGGTCAACAATGCCTTGATGAGCCGTAGTACGGTTTTCCAATTTGAACCCTTGGAAATCGACGATATTCAATGCTTGCTTAATCGAGCCCTCGCAGATACGTATAACGGCTTGGGTCGATATGAAGTTACACTGACCGATGAAGCCTGCGATTATATTGCAAACATTTCCGATGGAGATGCGCGTCGAGCACTTTCGATACTTGAAATCGGAGTACTCTCGAATACGAAGTTTCCGTTGATATTTGATAAACAGCTGGCAATAGAATCCGTCCAACGAAAATCCGTTCACTATGATCCTACCGGTGATGAGCACTACGATATCTCCAGTGCCTTGATTAAAAGCATCCGTGGCAGTGATGTGGATGCTGGTATTTATTGGCTCGCAAGAATGCTCGAGGGGGGTGAAGACATTCGGTTTATCTGTCGTCGTTTGGTGATCTTGGCAAGTGAAGATATTGGTAATGCGGACCCTCTAGCACTGACGCTAGCGGTTGCCTGTATGCAAGCCTGTGAAATGGTGGGCTTACCCGAATGTCAATTAACGCTGTCGCAAACCGTGACCTACTTAGCATGTGCACCTAAATCAAACGCCGCCACAGTTGCTATCAACGAAGCAAGAACTGATATACGGCAAGGCCGAGTGATTCCAGTACCACGTGAATTACGAGATGCTCATTACGGCGGAGCCAAACAACTTGGGCACGGTGATGGTTATAAATATGCCCACAATCATCCCGACGGCATTGCCGATCTAGATTACCTCGGTGTCGAAAAAAATTATTATCGCCCCGTCGATCGCGGTTTCGAAGAAGAGCTACAGCAACGACTTA
>Ga0315334_10000166_pt1:0-40000 | contig 42696 bp, 42 predicted proteins | sample M150034915metaG_FD_205555 | JGI IMG/M metagenome (GOLD analysis project Ga0315334, IMG submission 205555) | Ammonia-oxidizing marine archaeal communities from Monterey Bay, California, United States - M1 500m 34915 | ecosystem: Environmental > Aquatic > Marine > Intertidal zone | place... | reverse complement strand
AATCCCAATAAATCAATGGCTATAAACGAAAGAAAAAAGAACAACGACCACAATGCTGCCTCCATCGTCAAATCGCTCGCACTACTACCATAATAATTGTAACTATCATAATAATCGTACGAGTAATAACTATAATCATTCCAGCGTGCACTACTTACCTCATCTGCATAGCCAACAGAAAGAATTAGAAAAATAACCGAGAATACAATTCCGACAATATATAATGCTTTGTTCATAATAACTGATTGATTTATTTATTTAAAAACAATTATACGACAAAATATTTATACTCTAAATATTAAAACTTATTCGTGTAATTCTGTGGTAAAATTAATTTTCAATTTTACTCCAAATATCCCAGGATTTCAAAGCCTGTTCTTTAAGCATGGATTCTCCGTTTAATATCTGAGCTCCAAATTGGGCTGCATTTTGCAGAAACTTTGTTTTCTTCGGATTGTATATTAAATCAATCACCAAATGATCTTTAGAAAGGAATTGGTACGGTAATTCAAGGCAAACGTCACTATCGGGGAAAGTCCCAACTGGTGTACAATTAACTAATAATTTACAAGAATTTATCATGTTCTCATTTATCTCATTATAGTTAAATTGATTATTTTCTACCGGTTTTCTAGAAACAAACAGTACTTCAATCCCAAGAGACCTGAGTACAAAATTTACCGATTTTGCTGCACCACCCGTTCCAAAAATAATAGCTCTTTCATGCTGATTGGTAAGAAAAGGCTTTATGGATTGTCGAAAACCAAAAGAATCAGTATTGTACCCGATTTTTGTTCCATTTTTATAGTGAACGACATTCACTGCACCGATTGATCGTGCTTCTTCACTTAATTCATCCAGAAAAGGAATGACGGCTTCTTTGTATGGAGTGGTTACATTGATTCCGGAATAATCATTTAAATTAGCAAACTCCTCAATCGAGGATAGCTCAAGGGTATGGTATACAGCATCAATACTATTCTTAGAGAAGAACTCTAAAAAGAAAGATTCGGAAAACGAATGCTGCAATGATCTCCCTATTAAGCCATACTTTTTCATGACTCTTTTGGCGCGAATCGTTCAAGGATGATAATAACTGCTAACCCTATGGCTGCACATCCGATAGCCAACCACAATTGAGCATCGCCATCAAAATTTGAAGGAACAACATTTGCCATCATATAATCTTTGCTTCCATCAGAATGCACAACGATTGCTTCACCGAATTCATTCTTCCATGGCCATACCTTATATAAGGACCCAATCATAAATCCAGTTAATAATGCTATTGTAATTTCTTTGAATCTTGAGAAAAGGAACTTAAGGAGACGAGAAAATGATATGAGCCCCACAACACATCCAACTGCAAACAGCCCAATAATGATAAAGTCCTTTTCTTTAAGCGCACCAAGTACTAATTCATATGTTCCAAGTAAAACCAGAATGAACGACCCCGAAATGCCCGGCAAGATCATTGCACAAATCGCAATTGCACCGCTTAGTACAATATACCACTGCGCATCAATATGAACTACAGTTTGAATGGTTGAAATGTAAAATGCGATTCCTGTTCCAATTAAAAGGGAGATAATTACGCCTGCATCCCATTTCTTGATTGACTTGCCAATTAGCCAAACGCTGGCAATGATCAATCCAAAAAAGAAGCTCCAAAGTAAAACACCGTGATTCTCCAAGAGATAAAGTACAATCTTGGATAGTGAAAAGACACTTACTATAATTCCACCAAAAAGAAAAACAAAAAAGGTTCCGTTAATATGCTTCCAGAATGGTTTTATTCCATCTTTAAATAGAATCTTGACTGCTCCTAAATTGATATTGTTTAGGCTTTCTATTAGCTCTTGATAAATTCCGGTAATAAAGGCAATGGTTCCACCTGAAACACCCGGCACAACATCGGCAGCACCCATTGACACCCCCTTGAATGACAACAATACTAATTGAATCACAGAGCGTTTGGCCATTAATACATTTCAAGTTTGTTATCAATCTTAGCAATCCACTCTTCAATACCCCCCTCAACAACACTTAGTGAATCAAATCCATACTCTGTAGCCAGTAAATTCGCAACAGCCGTTGCTCGTTTACCTGATTTACACAGCACTGCAACATCTTTGTTCCTTGGGATTTCATTAACACGAGATTCTATTTCTGCCATTGGAATATTTAATGTGTCGATATTACAAATATTAAATTCATACGTTTCTCTAACGTCTAGAATTTTAACATTATCACTATTATCCATATTGGACTTTAAATCAATTACACTTAGAAATTGCATTACATACCATTATTTAAATCTGCAAATATATGAAATAGAGACGAAGGGTTCATGCAGGAGGTATTTATTTCACTCGAACTGAAACTATTAGTTCAAATATCGCTACTACTTCCTGATCCGAATTTATAGCTTCAATCTTTATGGGTTGATTAACCCTTTCTCTGTCCGAATGTGATTTCTGCATTGCTTTTTCGACAAGCCTACCCTCTGAACTTTTGAAGATGATGTCTGATTCAGCACGTTTTAGAAAATCCGCTTTTATACCTTTAAATGCAAAAGATACTTTTTGACCCATCTTTTCTGCAAAATAAAAGGCATGAAGCCCCCCCGCAACGTCAGCCCCAACAGCCAATGCTCCAAAATACATTGATTTTAAATGGTTTTTCGATCTTCTGCGTAATTTAATCTTCACCACAGCATCATCATCATTGAGCAGTATTAGCTTGGGTCGCAAATAAGCGATCATAGGAATTTTTGTGACCCCTAGTAAGAACAGAAACCATCGCATTTTTCGTATGGAAATCTCTTTACCCTTGTTCCCCATATTCTTTACGCAATTGTGAAATTATATTTCTAATCGGTCGTATTGCTTTAACGTGTTCAATTGATGGACCGGCACACCAAACCGTTTTATATGTTGCGTTGAATGCTGCTCGCTGCAATCTTTTCATTCCTTTAAAAAAGGTAAATGCTTTGAACCATTTTTTAAACCGCTTATTTCTGTTTAAAATTCGCTCCAACCAATTTTGTTTCGTGCCAGTTTTTTGCACATAGGGTGTATTAATTACGGTACACGGAGTTCCAGAAAGCTTCGTTGTCATTACAATATCGTCTTTGCCAAAATCAACACAAGCCTGTTTGTATTCTTCTGAAATATCGGCTTCTTCTGATGCGATAAATATACTACCCATTGACGCACCATCAGCTCCGCATTTAATCATGTCGTGCAGTTCATAGCCATTACCAACACCCCCGGCAGAAATTACCGGAATACTGCATTCTTCTTTAAGCAACGGAATCAACTCTTTATACGACATTGGACCGGCATGTCCTCCAGCCTCTTTATTAACTGCAATAAGCGCATCGGCACCTAATTCCTCCACTTTCTTGGCAAATTTCACATCCACCACATCACAAAATACTTTTACCCCTACTTTTTTAGCTTCCCGAATTGTTTGTTCAGGAGAACCCAGCGAAGTAATTATATAATCTACCTTTTCTTCACAACAAATCTTTAATTGTTCTTTATACAGAAAATTTGATTTATTGACAATTAAATTAATCCCAAGTGGTCCACCTACTGCAGATTTTATATCTCTTATTGCAGATCTCAACTCCTCAACTGTTCTATAATTTAAAGCAGGAATCGCAGCAGTAACTCCTGATTTTACAGACTCTATTACCATTTCTTTATTTGAAACCAAGAACATTGGAGCTACAATAACTGGGAAATCAATATTGAGCATTTTACACAAAGCTGTTTCTTTGGGGTCTGTTATCATGCTGCGAAGATATGTAAATATTATTATGTACGCACAACTAAATGTCACTTTTAAATCTGATTGTAATGTGTGTCTAAAAATCCAATCGCTTTTTCTGGTTACATTTGTTTTATGACGAATTATAAAGCGTGGATAAACGCAATGCGATTAAGAACATTGCCCCTTTCATTATCGGGGATTATTCTTGGTTCGGGGATCGCTTTTCATCATGGCTATTGGAACACACCCATTTTTGTTCTGGCAATGATTACAACCATTCTATTTCAAGTTTTATCCAATTTCGCAAATGACCTTGGAGATGGAATTAAAGGAACAGATAATGCACAACGCATTGGACCTTCAAGAGCTGTTCAATCCGGAAGCATTTCTAAAAAGAAGATGAAAATAGCTGTATTGATAATGTCATTATTGAGTCTAAGCTCGGCAGCAGCACTTATATATTTGGGGACTAAAAATATGCCTGTGAATCTTGTATTAACCTACGTTGGACTGGCATTGGCATGTGTAGCTGCAGCTATAACCTATACAATTGGCAAAAAAGCATATGGTTACCATGGAATGGGTGATCTAATGGTACTTATTTTTTTTGGCGGTGTAAGTGTACTTGGTGTTTTTTCTCTTTTCACAAAACAATTTTTCTGGGAAAACATCCACCTCTCCATCTTTGCGGGGTTACTGAGTACGGCAGTATTGAATTTAAATAATATGCGGGACTATAAAAATGATGCTGCATCCGGAAAAAAAACACTTGTGGTTATTATGGGACCAAACATGGCGAAATTCTACCATCTGTTTTTAGTTTTTATTGGATTGTTAGCATTAATTATTTTCATTGAGAAACTAAATGAAGATGTATATTACCTTTCACTTTTGCCGGGAATTTTATTGATCCTTCATCTGAGAAAGGTCATGAAAATTAAGTTCGCAAAAGATTTTGACCCTGAATTAAAAAAAGTCGCCCTTTCCACGTTCGGAATTTCCTTGATTCTTTTTTGCCTGTTTATATGGTATTAAATGAAAACGAATGGAGTTAGAAGCAAGATTTCATAAAAAAATATTCAAGTTCAAGCGACCCAGCGGAACAAGCAGAGGGGTTTTAACCCAAAAACATTCCTGGTATATTGAATTGTGGGATAGTAATGATCCGGATATCGTTGGAATTGGCGAATGCAGTATTATTCCGGGATTATCACCTGATTTTGTGGATAGCGCTTCTTATGAAGCCAAAATTGAATCCGTTTGTAATAATCTAAAACAGGATATTAATGACTGGCCATCAATTAAATTTGGTATTGAAACCGCTCTTCTCGATTTGAAAAATGGTGGCAAAAGTATTATATACGATAATGATTTCTCACGTTCTCAAAAAGGCATCGCTATTAATGGATTGGTATGGATGGGCGATGAAGAATTCATGAAAGAACAAATACAAGAAAAAATAGAGCTTGGTTTTAAAACTATAAAAATGAAAATCGGTGCATTAGATTTTAACAAAGAATACGGTATCCTAAATTCAATAAGGAAAATCTATTCAGCCGATGAAATTACAATACGAGTTGATGCAAATGGTGCATTTTCGGCAAAAGATGCATTGAACAAACTGACTCTATTGTCCGAATTAGAAATACATTCAATTGAACAACCAATAATGGCTGGACAAACCAATAGTATGAGAAAATTATGCCAACAAACACCACTTCCGATAGCATTAGACGAGGAACTGATAGGAATTAATAACGTGGCAGATAAAATGGAGCTCCTTGACACGATCACACCACAATTTATAGTAATTAAACCAAGCTTGCATGGTGGTATTTCAGGATCCAGAGAATGGATCGAATTAGCGGAAAAAAAGAATATTAAATGGTGGATGACATCTGCATTGGAATCTAATGTAGGTCTCAACGCAATTTGTCAGTTGACCGCCGAATTCAATAATGAATTGCCACAAGGGCTCGGAACAGGTTCATTATATACAGAAAACATCAGCAGCAATCTGGCAGTTAAAAATGGTAGTATTTATTACGAGTGAGAATTTAATTATAATTCTATATTAGTCTGTATCTTTAGATTTGAAAGTATGATGACTCTGGTCGTTTGTAATTCATAACAATTTGATACGCTACGTCACTACTTTTTGTAACTTCGATAAAAAGAAATTATCATGAAAAAAGAAATCGGTTTGTTTGGCTGTATTGTACTTCTCGCTTCTTGTGCACCGAAAACCACGGAGGCAGTCATCGAACCTGTTAAAGATCCAGCTATTGAGATGCCGACAGCTGAAATTACAAAGGGTAAGGATATCTTTGAGGCAAAATGCCAAAGCTGTCACGGATTAAAGACAATTGACGATTACACTACAGCCCAATGGGGTAAAATATTGCCCAAAATGGCTAAAAAGGCAAAACTGGATGCTGCAAATACCGAATATGTTCATACATACATTTCCTGGGAGCTAGAAAATTAATCCATGTTGAAAAATCTGGTAGTAATCGATGCAAGTTCTATTTTGGCTGGACCATCTGTCGCTACATTTTTTGCCGAGTTAGGAGCAAATGTTATCAAAATTGAACATCCGATAAATCATGATGCCACACGAAACTGGATGCTTCCATCAGAAGATAAAAGCAGTAATGTTTCATCCTATTTTTCAAGCGTTAATTACCTGAAAGAATATACCAAGCTGGATCTGGCCAATAGTAAGGATCATTCTGTTTTTTTAGACAGAATTAAATCAGCCGATATTCTAATAACAAACTTTAAGGAAACCGATTACAAGAAATTAAATATTCTGGATGAGCAACTTTTCGCCGTAAATCCATCCCTTATAATTGGTAAAATTAATGGTTATGGAAAAGCCAGCGATCGGGTAGCTTTTGATCTGATACTTCAGGCAGAAACAGGACATATGTCGATGAACGGGACCCCGGAAAGCGGTCCGATCAAAATGCCTGTCGCCTTAATTGATGTACTTGCTGCACACCATCTAAAGGAAGGAATACTTTTAGCTCTTTATAATCGGCAAAAAACAGGAAAAGGAAAGACAATAAATATATCATTATACGATGCCGCGGTCAGCAGCTTATGCAATCAGGCATCAAATTATTTGATGACAGGCGAAATTCCAAAAAGAACAGGTAGTTTACATCCTAATATAGCTCCGTACGGAGAGCTTTTTACAACTAAAGACGGAGCTACAATAACTTTTGCTATAGGATCAAATGCGCATTTTATAAAGCTCTGTAAACTACTTGATCTAAATCATCTGGCAAATGATTTAAAATTTTCAGACAATCAAAACAGAGTGATTAATCGAGAAGAGCTATATGCACCGATACAGAAAAAAGTAGCAACCTTTGGTGCCAAAGAATTATTGAATGCCCTCAAAAAGGTTAATGTGCCGGTAGGAAAGGTGAAAAACCTGGAGGAAGTTTTTGAAGAAGAGGCTGCAAAGAAGTTAGTTCGTACACAGATTATTGGTAATAGAGAAACCAAACGTGTAACATCCGTATTATTCGAATGAAAATTGAAATAAGGACACCAATTACGCCTAAAGAATGGGACAATTATTATGCATTACGCTATAAGGTTTTGAGGCAGCCCTTAGATCAGCCAATTGGTAGTGAAAGAAACGATGGGGACTTATCTGGACAACATTTCGCATTATATGAGGGCAATCATTTAAGAGCTGTAGCAAGGCTTGATAGTATAGACATGACTATCGACCAGGTACGTTTCGTAGCTGTTGACCCTGTTGCACAAGGGAAAGGATTCGGGAAAATGATAATGGAAGCAGTTGAGAATAAATCCATGAAGAACGGCAAAACAAAAATGATACTCCATGCCCGTGATTATGTTGTACAATTTTATGTGACGATTGATTATACAATCATTGAAAAGAGCTACAAATTATTTGGTGTCCTTCAGCATTATTTAATGGAGAAGAGCTACGGTCAAATTAGTGCGTAAGTTTACGAATGCGCTGGTTAAGTTTCTTCGCAATGAATTTAAACAGTAATTCGGCATCACTTTCGTTCAGTTTTCTTCCAAATTTAATGACTTTACCCATGTAATCAAACTCAAGGCGCTCTCCTCCTTTAACCCAAGGAGATTGTTCCCACGTTGCTTGTAGGGACCTGTTTTTTGGTATGTGCACCCTTAAATTGGAAATATTATCCAAATAATAAGGCATGGATTTGCCGTAACCCCTGATCGATTTTTTATAGTAAAACGATGCCTCATCGATCTTTATAAGCTCTTTACCCCAAAGTAACCAAAAAAAAGAGCGTGTTACGCGAATAGCATAATACAGCCAAAAGAACATAAATACAAAAAGAATAATTTCTTCCTGCTCGGTTAACAAAAGGGTGAAATAAGACCAGGTGACTGTTGCCCCGATAACGAACCACATGGCCACCCATCCCCCCATCAATGCTGTTATCAATGCAGAATTCTCAGGATGAATAACTATAGTAACCTTCTGTTTTTCATCAATAAAGCTTGTCCGCTTTCCAATCCACTTCTTCATTTGTCAAAAATATCCAATTTATAAATTCAGGCAAAACAAAAGGTGGTATTCCAAACAAGGAATACCACCCGATAAATTAAAATACTTTTTTATTATTTCCTTACAATAATCTTCTTCGTAAGTTTTGAATGAGCATTCGATACAGAAACAAAATAAACTCCGTTCCTAAGATTAAGATCAAACACCAATGACGCATTGCCCATAATATTCATTTTCTTCGAATAAATGGTTTTACCAAGAACATCAACAAGTGTAACTGTTGCATTCTCCATCGACATGTCTTTATAATTTAAAACAAAATTTCCTTTGGATGGGTTTGGTAATACAAACATTGAAGGTACAAGCTCTGTCTCATTTATACCTACACCAGTAGTTTCAACAAGCATAATATCGTCAACATAGTATTCACAAGCGGCAGTTGGGTCTCCCGACGCAGAATACAAGTTAATCCCGCCAAAAGAAAGATTTGCACCAGTTCCGGTACCACCGGATTCAAGCGATATTGTAAATCCAGACCCTACTTCAAATCCATCAATCCAAATACGACCTAAATCCGAATCAATATCCATTTCAATCATAACATCAATCCAGGCACCATTAGTATAATTAAAAGTCAATGCTTGTCCTCCAGCAGTCAGATTTCCAGAACCATCTGCCGCAAAATATAGTTCAGCCAACCAAGCAGTTCCAGGCGCCACGCCATTCGATTGGAGATTAAAGTATCCACCCATGGTAGCCGCAACTTTATACTTCATGGTAAATTCGAATCGGCCAGCAGCATAGTTGGAAGGAAAAACAATCATGGGATCCATTGCACCACCACCATTTGGCCCTGTGATCATAATTGAATTAAAATCGGATGAAGCCTCCGCAGATGTAACTTGACAATCGTCCGTACCTGCTCCAGTATTCCCTGACCAAGTTGACATTACGGGCGATACTGCTCCAGCATAATCCTGGTCCGCATAACTATCAAAATTTTCATCAAGTATTGTTACCTGTCCTGCAACAAATAAGGGTGCTACTAGTATCGTTGTGAGTAATATTCTTTTCATATTTTAAATTTTAAATGCAATCAAATATACAAAAAAATACTCAAAATCAATGGTAGAAAGAACAATACATCATCATTTAATGTATTTGAAGTCTTGTTTGTTTTTAAGTTTTAAAATTGCATGAAAAATAAGACTGATAGTACTCTCAACATCTTCCTTTCTGCACATTTCCACAGTAGTATGCATGTATCTGAGTGGTAGAGAAATTAATACACTTGGCACACCTTCATTTGAATATGCGAAAGCATCCGTATCGGTACCGGTTGATCTGGAAGCTGCAGCTCTTTGAAAATTAATTTTATTGTTTTCGGCAACCTTAATAACATGTTTCAATAAATTATTTTGAACTGCCGGTCCGTAGGTTAGAACAGGCCCGTCTCCTGAGCTAAAATCCCCATTCTCTATTTTATCAACCATCGGTGTTTGCGTGTCGTGGCATACATCCGTTACGATTGCAACATCCGGTTTAATTCTCTGAGCGATCATTTGAGCGCCTCGCAGTCCTATTTCTTCCTGAACTGCGTTTACAATGTACAATCCAAACGGCAATTTTATGTTTTCTTTTTGCAACATGCGTGCAACTTCAGCTATCATAAACCCACCCATTCTATTATCGAGAGCTCGACCAACATAACGCGTTTTGTTAAGGGTAATAAACTCATCTTCAAATGTTACGACGCATCCAACATGGATCCCAAGTTTCTCAACCTCTTCTTTGGAAGAACATCCGCAATCCAAGAAGATATTTTTCATGCTTGGCGTTTCCTCCTTTTTATGACGCATGTGAATCGCCGGCCATCCAAACACCGCCTTAACCATGCCTTTTTCGGTATGAATATTAACCCTTTTTGATGGTGCAATTATATGATCGGATCCACCATTTTTTTTCAAATAAATAAACCCTTCTTTATTGATGTAATGAACAAACCAGGAAATTTCATCCGCATGCGCCTCAATAACAACTTTATATTCAGCTTTAGGGTTTATGACACCAACGGCAGTACCATAATTATCCGTGAAATACTCGTCAATGTATGGCCCGATATAATCCAACCACATTTGCTGGCCTTTAGTTTCAAAACCAGTTGGTGCAGCATTATTTAAATATTTTTCTAGAAATTCCTGGGATTCCTTTGTTATAATCTTCTTCATACTAATCTGAATTTGATTACACGAAAATAGTGAAACTTAATTATCTAATAAGCGTGATATTGCCTTTTATTACTGTTTCAACATCATCCACACATGTCACTTGCAGGTAATAATCATACACATCAGGATCCATCTGCTTGTCTCTAAAATTTCCATCCCACCCGGTAAAACGATCTCGAGACTCAAAAATTAACTCTCCCCATCTATCGTAGATTCGAAACAACATCTTCTTAATTAGGGTTCCTCTTACAAAGAGTACATCATTTTCTCCATCCCCATTTGGCGAAAATGCATTCGGAACGAACAAAAATGGTTCCTCGCATATAAAATTATAGACTTTGATCAAAACCGTATCCGACACTGTACAAATACCGTCTGTAATATAAAGTGTGTAAAGGGTTGTTTGTTCCACAGTAGCAGTAGTTTGTTGCGATGTTGGGAATTCTACTCCCGCATCTGGAACCCACATATAGCTGTACCCCGAAGGCTGACCGAATAAAGTTACCTCCCCTCCTTGAGGAACAGTATATTCGGATGCCGAGGCTATTACCGAATTGACAGGAATGTATCCAACGTTAATGTAGATAGAATCATTTACAAGGCAACCATTCGAAGAAAGAGCAGAAACATAAATATATTGGGAAGATTCCGGATTCACCGAAACGGAATTCGTTATAGATGGAGTGACAATTACGGTATCAGGCGTCCAAGTGTATGTAAACGTCAAAGATGGATTCGTATTGGAGGCCGTAATCAGAGTGCTCTCCCCTGCGCAAATAGATGTAGTACCACTTAATTCAATACCAGAACCTATAAAATCAACAAATACGCTATCGATCAATGAGCACCCTGCATTGCTAACCATGACATAATAAGTAGCAGGTCCGCTGGGTGTAACTGTATATATGGAGTCGGACAAATTGCTGTTGAGTGTATCTGTAAAATTCACGTTACTCGACCATACAAACTGGTTTGCAGTTCCATTGGTATAGGCAATAAGATCAATAGGCATTGGAACACATAATTCCTGGGTTCCTGTGACACTTAAATTGAGTGAATCATAAACGGTTATAATAATTTCAGCGGTATCTGTAAGCAAACAGATGCTATCTGTAACGTATAAGAAAACCGTATACACTCCAACAGAATCGTAGGTGACAACTGGCTCAAAGATAATAGAGGTTGTATCTCCGTTTCCGAAATCCCACAAATAAGAATCCGATGCAGAAGAGAAATTCTCAAATGTTACAGTGTGTGGTAAGCACCCCTGTGCATTGTCTATTGTAAATTCAGCAGTAGGTATTAGCTGGAAATCGAATTTAAATACAACATTATTACAATTAGTGTTCAGATTTTGTGAAGACCATGCCCCTGGAGTAGTTGGGAAATCACTAAACCCACCACAGCCACCACACACTGATTGATATACAACACCATTTTTATCAAATCGAGATGTTCCTCCATCCACATGTTCCTGAGCACTGGAGCCTCCCATATAAGTACCATACAATGTGTCGGTAAAATCCCGTTCGATTACGAGCAAATAGAAATCAAAACCGTTCGGAGGTGCTCCCTGATATGCATCACCTGTAACCGGCATACCAGACATTGGGGATGCTTGTAAAATATTGGCTCCCCAGCCTGATATATATATATTCCCACATATGTCTACAAGAAAAGCAGAGGGTGAAATATTTACATTCGGGCTTCCGTTTCCAAATACTGTGGAGCTTATCGGAACCACTAAAGTTGGTTCTATTTTTAAAACGAACTGACTGCTTCCCGGATTAACAAACACCGAGTTAATAACAGGAAAAGTGCCACCAGCCGATTGGCCCAAAACATAAATGTCATCAACTCTGTCGATCTCCACAAAGTATGCCTGATCGCTGTTTGAAGTACCGATATATGTACCGTTCGTAATCGTGGTACCATTTGGAGACAACTTCATGACAAATCCATCTGTTTTGCCTCCACCATAAACAGGTTGCCAGCCTGCAGCAGTATTCGTTAAGTCACTCGAACTCGTTCCTCCTGAAAAGACAAAATTATAATTGGAATCTAATTTAACAGAGTAGCATGCATCGTTGTTGGAACCTCCAAAATAGCTCGACCATTGCAAAACAGAAAGATCAGAATTCAACTTAAAAATAACCCCATCCTGATTTCCCGCATTAGCTGCCTGGAAAGGACTTTGCAATGGGAAATCTGTAGATCTTGTGCACGAGGCAACAATACAGTTCCCCATCGAATCAATCATAATTTCACCTCGAAACTGATCGCCATAATTTGGGGTTAATGAATCGTAGGCCGCAACGTTATTATAAATAACTGAAGTTCTGTAATTAACGCCATCATTTCCACTCCCTCCAATGAATGTGGAGTTCATTAAATTTTGTCCGTTGGCACTTATTTTTGCAACGTAAATGTCCGACCCTGCAGTTCCAAAATACACCCCATTATAGAGGAAATCAGCCCCTGGAACGCCTCCACCAAACACGTTCTGAAAGCCACCTTGTATGGGGAAATCCGTACTCGATGTCGTACCATAAATATATAAGTTATCGGATGCATCACAGATCAAACTCTGGACGGTCTCTGTTCCTTGAAAACTGTCTCCACCGCCAAGATAAGTGGACCAGATCATATTCGCACCATCCGGTGAATACTTAGAAATGAATACATCGGTAATACCATAATTCGGGTTTGTGGGAACCGTAAAGGTTCCGCTTATATCATAAGCATTAGGATCCGGCATAGGATATGCATTTCCAAATACAGTTCCTCCGGAATAAGCAGTTCCATCGTATCCATAAGTTGCGGTCATTCCAAAATTATCACTTACCGAACCGGAATATGTGGCAAAAATTAATACTGGATCGATTATTAATTCTACGTTTGGGTTATAGCTTCCTAAATTAAATTTTACTCTATTTCTATCCAGTGTAAAGTCACACATCACCTCTCTCACATTTCCATTAACAATTTGATATGCATATGGTTTCTGTTCAATTATTTCACCTAATTCAGTTTGAACCACAAGGTTTCCTTTTTTGTCAAGTTTTATTTTTTCCTGGCCTGCAAATTCAAGGGCTATAACATCCGGATCAACACCCGGTTGCACGTGAAATTCATATTTGAGCTGTTCACTTTGTTCTATTAATTTTAGGTGAATCCCATCATACAGATCATGCAAAAGCGCTTCTCCATATCCACGAACTTCAGAAGCCCATTTAGACCGGTCATTGCCGATAAAAAAATTATAGTACTGTTCTGAAGAATGTGCTTTTTCTATTTTTGTAATATCATTGGCGCCAACAAAATTTAAATGAACAACCGTTTGCCTTAACTCAGGCATTTCAAAAACATCTTTGGATGCCGCATGGATTGCATGCATTTCGGAATAATCTTGCAAATGAAAGACCATTTTCTTTTGCTGTACCCATAAATTTCCGCCATCAAATTTACTCTTGAACAAAACATCATTGTGCCATTGCCCTTTGTTTTCAATAAATGCATGATGAATAGAATGCGAATGATCAATTTGTTGCGCAACACTGAATGTATTAAGGAAAAATAAATAAAGAATAAAAAGCAGTACTGTTCGCATTGATATTGAGTTAATCTAAATTAGTCAATTTCAATTAAGACGCAAAAAAGACGCAACAAGTTTGTTAAAACAATTAAATTTGACGTATTCATTTATGAAAAATCGAATTACTTCTCTTTTTGATATCGAATTTCCGCTTATTCAAGCAGGGATGATCTGGTGTTCTGGTTGGGAGCTTGCAGCTGCAGTTTCCAATACTGGAGGTTTAGGAATAATTGGCTCTGGCTCTATGTATCCCGAAGTTTTAGAGGAACATATATTGAAATGCAAAAAAGCGACAAACAAACCATTTGCTGTTAATGTCCCGATGCTTTATCCGGATATCGATAAGCACATCGAATTAATCATTAAGCATAAGGTTCCTATTGTTTTTACCTCAGCCGGAAACCCTAAAACCTGGACAAAACATTTAAAAGAACACGGAATTAAAGTCGTTCATGTGGTTTCCAGTGTCAAATTTGCGTTAAAAGCTCAAGAAGCGGGTGTTGATGCGATCGTGGCTGAAGGATTCGAGGCAGGGGGGCACAATGGAAGGGATGAAACTACAACCATGTGCCTTATTCCAATAGTATGCGAGGCAGTTCAAATTCCGGTAATAGCCGCAGGTGGTATTGGGACAGGAAAGAGCATGCTTGCTGCAATGAATTTAGGGGCCGATGGAGTGCAAATTGGAAGTCGTTTCGTTACCTCGAACGAGTCAAGCGCACACCAAAAATTTAAAAATAGCATCGTAGAAGCAAAAGAAGGTGACACAATACTAACCTTGAAAGAAATAACTCCTGTTCGATTGGTTAAAAACGAATTCTTCGAGCAAATTTCAACTGCATACCAAAGTGGAGCTTCTGTCGAAGAGCTGAAAACGTTATTAGGTCGTGGAAGAGCAAAAAAAGGAATGTTCGAAGGGGATCTGGATAATGGAGAACTCGAAATCGGGCAAATTTCGGGCTTAATCAGTGACATAAAACCTGCAAAGGAAATCGTTGATGAGATAATCCAAGAATTTCGGTCGGCTTTGGAATACCAAAAAAACAAGAAATACAACTTTTAAATGGTGCAATTTGATCGGTTCAAATTAAACAATGGCCTCACTGTATTGTTTCAAAAGGATACTACTACTCCTTTGGCGGTTGTAAATACTTTATATGATGTGGGAGCCAGGGACGAGTCCGAAGAAAAGACCGGATTCGCTCATTTGTTCGAACATTTAATGTTTGGTGGTTCTGTAAATATTCCGGAATTTGATACGCCCCTGCAATTAGCCGGAGGAGAGAATAATGCATTCACGTCCAATGACATAACAAATTATTACGACGTTTTACCGGCTCAAAATATTGAAACTGCACTTTGGCTGGAAAGCGACAGAATGTTATCTCTGGCTTTTACCGAAAAGAGTCTTGAAGTACAGCGAAATGTTGTTATTGAAGAATTCAAGCAGAGATACCTCAATCAGCCGTACGGAGATGTTTGGCTGGAATTAAGACCATTAGCCTATAAAGCGCACCCGTATAAATGGGCAACTATAGGAAAGGATATAGCGCATATTGAAAATGCCACAATGGATGATGTTAAATCATTTTTCAAAAAGCACTATTGCCCATCAAAAGCTGTTCTATGTATTTCCGGAAATTTCGATCTGGAGCGCATAAAGACACTTTGCGAAAAATGGTACGGAAGTATTCCACCCAGAAATAAAGCAAAAAGAAACATCCTTAAAGAACCTGTTCAGAACAGTTTTAGAGAAAAAACCATTGAACGTCACGTTCCTGCAGATGCCTTCTATTATGCCTTTAAAATGGTCAGAAGAGACCATCCTGATTATTTCGTAATTGATACACTCTCGGATGCAATTGGAAGAGACAAAAGTTCTCGACTCTATGTCGCCTTGAAAAAACAACAAAACCTGGTTTCCAGTATCAGCGCATTCATTACAGGATCTCTGGACGAAGGACTTTTGGTAATATCAGGGAAATTAAGTGCTGGAATTTCATTTGAACAGCTAGATAGATCGCTCCGGGTTGAATTGGAGAAAATTCAAACTTCTTTGATCGAGAAAGATGAATTGAATCGAATTCTAAATAAGATCCGTACCTCAAAAGAATTTCAAGATCAGGGAATATTAAACAGAGCAATGAATTTGTGCTTTTATGAACTTTTGGGTGATGCAAAACTGATCAACCTTGAAAATGAAAAATACCAGAATATTACGGCAAATGATGTTTTACGTGTGGCAAAGAAAACATTAAACTTCAATAGCTGTTCTTTACTTAAAGTTAAAGCGATCAACAATGGTAAATAGATTAAGCCCTCCAAAGCTCAAGCGAGTTGATCGGATTGAATTTGTTTCACCAAAAAAATACCGCATCAGCAATCATGTCACGCTTTATCACATGAAGGAAGTCGCCAATGAAACTGCACGCTTTGATCTTTACTTTGATGCTGGTAAAAATGCCGCGAGTAACGGAATACCTGAATTCGTAAATGGTCTTTTACTTTCAGGAACAAAAGACATAACTTCATTTAAAATCAACGATGCGATAAACGGGATGGGAGGTTTCTATAATTCCGGGATCTCAATGGAGAATTCAGTTATTTCGATGTTTTGTCTCAGAGAAAATATTTCCACTCTGTTTAATACAGTACTGGATGCTGTGTGCAATGTTTCCTTCATTAAAAAAGAGGTGGAAGAATTCCTGGCTGATCGAAAACAACAACATGCAATTAACCTTGAAAAGGTGGGTTACCTTGCACATTGCGGATTTCAAAAAAAGCTTTTCTCTAACAATGAAGCATATTCCAGCACCCTAAAAGCTTCGGATTTCGAAAATACTACCGCAGAACAATTAATCGATTTTCACGCCAAACATTACCTTCAGGGACTGCTAAAAGTTGTTGTTGTTGGTAACGTTGATTCGGCAACAATACAAAAGATTGCAGCAGCGTGTCAAAACATTGCAAAAGCTGAACCTGTCATTTCCCCAAAAACATTGATCCATTTACCTTCCAGAGAATCCAAGACAAAAAAGGATGCTGTTCAAACAGCAATTAGAGTCGGAAGAATATTATTCAATAAAAAAAATGAGCAGGATTACATGGATTTTCTAATTCTCAACACCATCTTAGGCGACTACTTTGGAAGCAGACTTATGAAAAATATTAGAGAGGATAAAGGATATACCTACGGTATCGGCTCAAGTCTTGTGGAACTGCAGGAAACAGGTTATTTTATTATCGCTACAGAGGTTGGCAAAGAATTAGTTGAACAAACATTAAATGAAATACAAAACGAAATAGCGAAACTGCAGCAAGACAAAATAAGTAATGAAGAGCTCGAATTGGTGCGTAACTTCATGCTTGGGCAGCTATTAAAGAATGCTGATGGGCCTTACGCGATGATGGATCTATTCATTAGCGCCGAAATGCATGGAAAAGAGCTTGCAATATATAACAAAGCTATACTTGCAATCCAAAACATCACACCCGAACGTATTCGCGATTTGGCACGTAAATATTTGAATTGGAACGACATGTGTATTTTTACGGCAGGTTAGCAACTTTGGTAAAAACTAAGCGTTTTCATACTAACCATGAACAATATTCGTTAATAGACCGATGATTCGATCATTTATACTGCTTATTATCCTTGTGCTCACTTCTTTTATTGGACGTGCCTCACATGTTTTCGGGGGTGACCTTACATGGACATGCCAAGGGGGAGACTATGTGTTCCAGCTAACGGTGTACCGTGATTGTAACGGTGCTGTTGTCAATACCGCTCTCGAGACAATAGAAGTATGGGGACATCCTACAATAAGCAGTATTCCGCTTAATTTTGTGTCAAAGACGGACGTTTCGCCTTTTTGTACAGAAGTTCCGGGTGGACCTCTGTCATTGGACTGTGGAACCGGGCAGGCAGGTGGTAATGGTATCGGAGCAATAGAAAAAGCAATATATAAAAGTGCCCCGATCACTCTAACGGGGACCCCACCTCCAGAAGGATGGGTATTTACATTCCAGAACTTTTCCAGAAGTGGTTCGCTAACAAACATTACCAACCCATCAACATACGGTATTACACTCATGGCAAAAATGTTCGCAATACCGGGATCGCCTGGAACTTGTATAGATAATTCACCACAATTTTTACAGGAGCCTTATTTTGTGAGCTGCGCCAGTGATCCATACGAATACAACATGAATGGGATAGATCCGGATCTGGATTCATTATACATTTCATTCGGTGTACCGTATGATTATTTTCCAGGACAGGTGTATACTCCCGGCGTGTTTCCGGCTCCGGTTCCTTTTGAGCCCGGGTTCTCATACACCTCGCCAACACCTGATGCCACTATGAATCCAGGTAATATCTCTTCTCAGTTAGACCCTAGCTCTGGGAATCTGACATTTCTGACAAATAACACAGGGAATTTTACCGTTAAAATTGTGGCTCAGTCGTTCAGAAATGGAGTGTTAATTGCCGAAGTAGAACGCGAATTGCAATTGATCGTACTGAATTGTTCCGGAACAAATACAGCTCCTGCTATATTGGGTCCTTTCGCAGGATTATTTGAAACCACTGTTAATGCAGGGACTCTTGTTAATTTCAATCTGGCTTCTACCGATGTTGAATTGCTTCAGGATGGAACACCACAAGACAATATCCTTTCAGCAACCGGTCCTATGTTCGGTACGAATTTTACCAGCTTGGCTGGGTGTGCAATCGCACCGTGTGCCACGCTTGACGCAACACCTTTAATCACAATGTCACAAGGTGTAAACACCGATTTTAGCTGGCAGACTACCTGTGATCATCTTGTGAACCCCTATGGTTATGTTGCGGAAATGATACCCTATCATTTTGTATTCAAAGTACAGGACGATTATTGCCAGGTTCCAAAGGTCAGCTATGCAACTGTAACCATTAATGTACTAAACCCGGGAGTTATCCCAGCACCTGAGATAGATTGTATTCAAACGGACAGTAACGGTGATGTTACGATAAACTGGAGTATTGTTAACGATCCACTGGGTACGTTTAATTCCTATGAAATTTATTCGCTTCAAAATGGTTTGATCGCAACAATAGCAAATATCAATACGAGCTCCTATACGGATCCGGGAATTATACAGGCCAACGACTATTACATTGCCACAGCTTCCGGTTGTAATGGAAATACACGAAAATACTCGGATACGATCTCCAATATATTTTTAGACCTGAACAACCCGATGAACGGAACTGCATTATTGCAATGGAACGATCCTGTGACCCCTCCATTGAGCTCCATGAACGGCTATTACCATATTTATCGGGAATATCCGGCTACAACATGGACACTGTACGACAGCGTTCCCTTTGGCACACATTTTTACATTGATACCATCAGCATCTGTTCAGTTTTCTTGAATTATCAGATCGTTCTACCGAATCAACCTTGCGATTATACTTCGAACATAGCCGGAGATAATTTTGAAGACATGATATCGCCAGATATTCCGGTGCTGACCTATGTAACAATAGACAGCTTAACGAATGAAGTCACCATTGAGTGGAACGAAAATTCCCATCAAGATACGTATGGTTACATCATTTACATTGAAGATAATACCGGAAGTATTGTGCAGCTGGACGTCGTTTTCGGAATTAGCACTACTTCATACACCTACAGCCCAGCTGTTATTAACGGTCCACTAACCTATTCGGTTGCAGCCTTCGATTCGTGTTTGACATCCAATGTCCCGCCGACGTATCAAACATCAGCAAAAGCAGAAGTGCATACCACCATATTCGTTACTTCTCAATTAAATCTATGCGAGAGAACAGTTACGCTTAACTGGAGTGATTATGTTGGTTGGAATGATCTGGACCAATATACGATCTACGGTAAAAACACCAGTCAGGGATGGACCATTTTTGGGGCTACCACAGGTACAAGCTTTACGATAGATGTGGCACAGGGAGAAGATTACTCTTTTATTATTGAAGCCACTTCACTGAGTGGGCTTATATCCCATTCCAATACTACCGATATATTCATATCGGCGCCTGAATTACCTGCTTTCAATTATTTAAAGGTGGCTACCGTTGACCAAGATAAGGTGGAGCTCCGATTCTACATCGATGCAACTGCAGATATTGAGGAAGTTTCCATACAGAAAATAATAGACGGTCAGTTTTCAGAGCTTGAGCGCATCCCGGTGATGGGAAATAATGTGACCTACATAGATGAGGATGTTGAAGTGGATGAATCGTTTTATGTGTACCGCGTGCAGGTTGTAGATAGCTGTGGTAGCCTTGGCGCAACTTCCAATGAAGCGCAGACTATTCTGTTATCGGCTGAAAACGACGAAGTTAAGAAGCTCAATTACCTGACCTGGACACCTTATCGCGAATTTGCAGGAAGTATTTTAGGTTACGATCTCTACCGCGGATACGACGGAGTATTTAACTCCTCACCTGTTGCAACCCTGCCGAACGGTGAAATCCACTTTACCGATGATGTTAATGAGGTGGTTTCAAGTGGTCGCATCTGTTATTATGTAGAAGCTGTCGAATCGTTCAACATGTACGGTTTTTCAGAAATAAGCCGTTCGAATGAAAGCTGTATCACATTGCCGCCAATAATTTATGTTCCAAATGCATTCGTGCCGGAAGGAGTCAATACTATTTTCAAACCGGTTCTTTCTGATTTTGATCCGACCGATTATGACTTTACAATATTTGACCGGTGGGGACAGGCTATTTACAGAACCAATATGCCATCGGAGGGCTGGGACGGAAGAATTTCGTTTTCCGGAGAGATGGCTACAACAGGTACTTATCTGTATATGCTTACCCTAAAGGATGGCGATGGGATCGAGATTATAAAACGAGGCCACGTTACCTTACTGAAATAAGATTATTTTTGTCTTGTGAAGCGAATTCTTATTGTCCAAACTGCGTTTTTAGGAGATGTGATCCTTGCCACCCCGGTAGTCTCGGAATTAAATCGGTGCTTCCCGGAAGCCAAAATAGACGTTCTTGTAAAAAAAGGAAATGAATCACTTCTTTCAAACAATCCCAAGCTGCATAAAATACACACCTTCGATAAATCAAGTGGAAAATGGAAGTCACTAATTTCTTTGATCAAACAATTTCGCAAGGAGCGTTTTGATCTTGTGATCAACTTGCATCGGTTCGGAAGCTCTGGTCTTATTTCGGGATTGTCAAAGGCCACAAAACGCTATGGGTTCAAAAAAAATCCGTTTTCATTTTTGTATACCAAATCGTTCGAGCACAAAATTGGCGATGGCACACATGAGGTAGAGCGCAATTTATCCATTGTTCAAGAATTTGGCGCAAGCAGTAAAATTCGACCGGAATTATACCCATCGGAACAAGACAGGGCCCTTATAGATGCATACAAAACAGATGAATACTACTGCATGGCTCCGGCATCCGTCTGGTTTACAAAACAGCTTCCAAAAAACAAATGGGTAGAATTGATCCGGCATATTGGTGCAGATAAAACGGTCTATCTTATCGGGGGAAATGAAGACACTGAGTTGTGCAATGAAATAATAGCCGAATCGAATTCGGTTAATGTTGTTGCTCTTTGTGGAAAATTGAGCTTGCTGCAATCCGCTGCCTTGATGGAAAAAGCGAAGCATAATTATGTAAACGATTCCGGACCATTACACCTTGCCTCGGGGGTCAATGCCAATACAACTTCATTTTTCTGTTCCACTGTTCCAGATTTTGGTTTTGGACCACTCTCCGATAATGGAAATGTTGTACAGGTTGAAGGATTGGATTGTAAACCTTGTGGATTGCACGGCCATAGCAAATGCCCGAAAGGACATTTTAAATGCGGCCAGCAGATCAAGTTTGACTAATCCTTTACGAATCTGCTTTTTTATCGGCAAACAGCTTGAGCTCCATAATAAAGTCTTCCATTAAATACCCCTGACCAATATCAATGTCTTCCTCCCTTATCACTTCAAATCCAATGTGTTTGTAAAAATCAGCCGCCTTATTGAATCGATTAACATTTAGATGTAAGGTATGCATGTCCAGATCGAAGGCAATATCAATAGCCTGATTGACCAGGGCTCTTCCAAGTCCTTTCCCCTGGCGGTCGGTTAAAACATACAATTTATGGATGCGCAGTATTCCTGCATCCGGATAATTTGGCTCAACACCCAGAAAGCCTTTGGCCTCTCCATTTTCTTTAATAATGTAGTAAAGGTGTCCTGTTTGAATTTGTTCCTTAAGCGTATTCACATTATACATCCAATCCAGCATATACTGCATTTGATCTTTGGTTAAAATAGCATCAAATGCATGCGGCCATATTTGATGTGCAAGGCTATTTACGATCTCAATATTGTCCGAATTCAATTGTTTTACCTCGAGCATATAGTGTGTTCTGAAGCTCAAGATAAAATATTTAAACCGAATGTTCTTAACAAAGTGCATTTCAATGCAAACTCCGGAATCCATTTGTGGCGAAAATGCCCTTATTTGTGGTGAAAGTACATCTGATGCTAAAATATTCTTAAGACAGCAAACCCAACAAAACTAAAAAAGCCCTTCAGGGTTGAGGGGCTTTGGGGTCGTTACTCCTCAATCTGTATTACCATCTCCATTACCCTTTCCTGGGTTCCATCCGAGTAAACAAAAATCAGTGGGATGTTGGGTTTGAATTCCCTTTCCTGGCCCGTGAAGTCCATGATCTTCACGAGCTCTTTTTTGGTGTTTAATAGTTTCAATATTTTATGGTGAAATGACATATAATGGTTTAGCTAATTGTCTATCTACCTCCTCTTGTTCCTATAGAACCACTGCTTTTTGTAGGGGTAGGTGAAGGACTCGGTGTTGATCGTGGACTCGGTGATGAACGTGGACTGGGCGTTGATCGCGGACTTGGTGATGAAGTAGGAAATGATGTCGTTGTTGGACGAGGCGTTGAATTGGTCCGCACAGTTGTAGTCCTTTTGAACGGTTTATCCTGGGGTTTCGTGCCTGGGTTTCCTCCAGAATCCTTATCGGGAGTACCGCCGGGATCTCTACCAGGGTCGTACCCAGTACCTTTATTCGGTGTTTTGATCGCGCGATCATTAGAAGTAGAACCTGATGGACGAACTGGTGGTTGCCTGTCCACTTGTCGTATTTGTTCACGCGGATTAATGTTATCAACTTCTCCGGTAACAGGTCGTAAAACAGTTCCTTCCGTAGGATCCGGAACTACTGTTTCTCGGCTCGCACTGAGGTTCAAAAAGGCATTGTCATAAATACAACCGTTCATATCCCCCTGTGAGATACCCTGACGTTCACAGTATCTTCGGGATCGATTCAACCTTGAATTACTGAGGTCATTTAGATCAAAATGTACTCTGGGATAGCTTCTGTCTGTAAATGAAGTCGTTGTTTTGCCAATTTCGTAATCAAAAAGTGAGGTCATTTGTGTAATGCGAAATACCTCAGCCAGGTTCTGTGCGATATCGGCCTGACGACGTTTGTGCCTGTACTGTGAGTTCCCATCGAAAAAATCAGCTGAACTACCGGCTGTGATAAATTCATAATCATCTCTGGCATTGCCATTACCATTTCCCATCAGCCCGGTATAGCTTCCACTCGAACAATTAATTACTTTGACGCCCACATCGATAAAATCACTACCCGAGCTTCTTCGCATTTTTGCTGTTACCGTTTCTCCTGTCGGCCAGTCGACGATATACGTGTTTCCAGATTTACGTATTGTACCTCCACGCTCAAGAAAATAGGTACCCGCAGATATATTGACCGGTTTCCCGTTAAGGCGTACCGGTGTTGAATAATTGGCGTCCGGATAATTCGATGCATAAATACACAACCTGTCGCCACCTACATTCATCGCTACTGCAGAATTCAAAGAAAAATTATCGTTAATTGCTTTCTGTCGTGTTTGCACTTCCATATCCCCACTATTGGACTTTGTCAAAACGAACTCTCCAACAGTTTGAAAGGAAATACGCGTTCCGTCGTACGAAACTATATGTGGATCCCCATACGTTCTTCCAGATCGTGTCTGACAGTTCGTATTTGAAGTGAAGCGACGCACACGCGACCATCTTTTATCATCCAAAGGAGCAGTACCCCCTGTGCGACTTGCCATAGTGGCAATCTTTCTTCGCCTTTCCAACGGCACCATTCGCATCATTTGATGTGGTGTGAAATTTTCTCTAAATGGACGGTCTGGGATTTTTTGATCGATCGACATAGCTGTAATGCTATTTGCCAACCATGGACCTCTTACAGGGTCCCAATCTGTTAATTCAGAACGGATGGGGTCAAAATCTTTTTTAAAGTTCGTTTTTTGAGCATAAGAGAAAGTAAAACATAAAACTGCGAATGTTACGTTGAGCAAGTACTGTATTTTCATAAGATTAATTATTTGTATTCAACCAGACAGAAGCAAATTATATGCCAAATCCAAATTCCAAGTATTTATCGGGCATTAGAGACAAAAAAAATCCTGTCTTCCAATTATTTGATAAGACAGGATTTTAGTATGAAAAATTTCGAATTTATCCTCCGAAATCGTCGAAACGAACATTTTCATCCGGAACACCCCACTCATCACACAAGGTTAAAACCGCTTGATTCATTAATGGCGGACCACAGAAATAAAATTCAATATCCTCTGGAGCCTCATGGCTTTCTAAATACTCGTCTATAACAACCTGATGCACAAATCCCGTAAAACCATCTCCACCTGGGTCATTCATGTCTTTTTTATTCACCCAATTATCTTCTGGAAGTGCATCGGAAAGAACAAGGTAAAATTTGAAATTTGGAAAATCCTTTTCAAGATCACGAAAATAATGAATATAGAATAATTCGGCTCTGGATCTTCCTCCATACCAAAATGTAACTTTTCTGCCTGTTTTTATTGTTCTGAATAATTCATACAAATGAGACCTCATTGGGGCCATGCCGGCACCTCCACCGATATACAACATCTCTGCTTCAGAATCATTGATAAAAAATTCACCGTAAGGGCCTGAAATAATAGCTGTATCCCCCTCTTTTAAATTAAAAATGTATGAAGATGCAATACCCGGATTAACATTCATCCATGCATTTCTTTCTCTATCCCACGGCGGAGTTGCTACACGTATATTCAGCATAATTCGTCTGCCTTCAGCAGGATAAGATGCCATTGAATATGCCCGCACAACGTCCTCATCATTTTTCATTGAAAGCGGCCATAACCCAAACTTATCCCAGTCTGCTTTAAATTTGTCTGGTTCTCCGGGATGATCCTGAGGATGTGCAGTAATTTCCATATCCTCATACTTGGTAACGCATTTCGGGATCTTGATCTGGATATACCCACCAGCTTTATAATCCATGTCCTCAGGAATTTCAACGATGAACTCCTTTATAAAGGTGGCTACGTTATAATTTGACACAACTTTCGCTTCCCACTCTTTAATTCCAAGCACCTCCTCTTCCACTTGAATTTTCATGTTCTCTTTCACCTTTACCTGGCAACCAAGACGCATATGCGCTGCAATCTCTTTTCGCGAGAAATGCGGTTCTTCAGTTGGTAAAATTCCACCCCCACCTTCAAGTACATGACATGTGCATTGAACACAAGTTCCACCACCACCACAAGCGGATGGTAGAAATATTCCATTATTACTGAGTGTGCTTAACAAGGTGTCACCACCATCCACTTCTAATAGTTTTTCACCATCATTTATGTCAATAGTTATTTTTCCAGAAGGTGATAGTTTCGCTTTAACAAAAAGTAGCATGGACACAAGCACTAATGCCACTACCAAAAAAGCTGCTATCGCAACTACAAGTGTTAATCCCATTTCTACGTGTTTTTAATTTTATTAATCTCCTCGAGATTATAAATAATTTCTGTCTGGGTTTCGGCCTCGTCCTCAGCTTTATCCTTTCCATATTTTATTCCCATAAAGCTCATGAAAGCCATACCCATAAGACCGGTGATAATGAATGTAATTCCCAAGCCTCTCAAAGGAGCCGGAACATTTGAATACCTTATTTTTTCTCGAATTGCAGCAATGGCAACTATTGCAATGAACCAGCCAATACCAGATCCAAGCGAAAATGCCGTAGCATCAAGAAGGGTTGAATACTGACGTTCCTGCATGAACAATGCACCTCCCAAAATCGAGCAGTTAACAGCAATCAAAGGAAGAAAAATTCCAAGTGCCCCATACAATGCAGGAGCAAATTTCTCAACGATCATCTCAACCAGCTGTACCATTGATGCAACCACTGCAATGAACAGAATAAACGACAGGAAGCTAAGGTCCATCTCCTCCCATGTAGGATTCCCTGGATCGATCCACGCTAATGCACCTTCTTTAAGCATATAATTCTCCAGCAAATAATTGATGGGTACTGTTACAACCAGAACAAATATTACAGCTGCGCCCAACCCTACTGCAGTCTTTACAGTTTTAGAAACAGCCAGATACGAACACATACCTAAAAAGTATGCGAAAATCATATTCTCAGAAAAAATTGCTTTTACGAATATATCTAATGTACTTTCCATAATTTAATTCTTTATCCGACTAGTGATCTTCAACTAATGCTTTATTTCGAGAGCGCTGAACCCAAATTATTATACCAACAATTATCAATGCCATTGGCGGTAAGATCATCAGATTATTATTTGTATACCCCATAGTATACAATCCCCATTCTTCTCCAGGAATTGCACTACCGAATATTTCATAACCGTACAAAGTTCCGGACCCAAACAGCTCTCTGAAAAACGCCACAATTATCAGCAACCCCGCATAGCCAAGACCATTACCGATACCATCCATTACGGAGGGCCACGGTTTGTTGGCCATTGCAAAAGCCTCAAAACGCCCCATGATAATACAGTTGGTGATGATCAACCCAACAAATACAGACAATTTTTCAGAGACATCCGGCATGTAGGCCTTCAGTGTTTCATTTACAACGATCACCAAAGAGGCAACAACAACCAATTGAACAATTATTCGAATACGTGATGGGATCATCTTTCGAAGCAGTGAAACGATCAAATTACCTAAAACAAGCACGAAGATCACAGACAACCCCATTACTACTCCCTGCTCTACCTGAACCGTAATAGCCAAAGCAGAACATATCCCCAATACCTGAATGGTAACCGGGTTGTTATCGGTTAGCGGTTCGGTAACAAGTTTTCTGTTTTTCTTCGAAAACAGCGGTTCTTTAGGCTCTTTTGTTTTTCCTGTTAATTCAGCCATACTCTAATTTTTTTTCATGCTGTTGAAATACGAAACATATACTCTAAGACAGCGATTGGCCATCTCCTCTACACCTTTGGAAGTAATCGTGCCTCCGGTAATTCCATCTACTTTTGATTCTTTAAAAGGACCTGAACCATCCTTAACAACTTCAAATTTTAAGAACACACCGTTAGTATCAGAAATTTTTTCTCCGATCCACCTGTTAATAAAAAATCTTTTATTTATTTCTGCGCCAAGTCCCGGCGTTTCACCTTTGTGACCGAAAGAAGCACCTTTGATCGTGTTCATATCATCATCAATGCAAATATTACCCCAAATTGGTCCCCATAACCCTTTGCCCACTATTGGAATAATGTAGGAAATCTTACCGTCCTTTTTTGCAATGAACAATGGATAATTCCTGTTCTTTTCTTCTCTATTCTTGTTCTTGATCTCTTTTCTAATGTCTACATTGAAAGCCGTTCCCTCGATTACTGAACCATTCACATCTTTAATCCCATCAGTGATATTACCATTCGCATCTAAAACAAGGGCATCCTTTATATTCAGATACTTATCGAACTCTTCTTCCGCATTAGATCGGTCAATGCCTAAGGCCTCGACATCCATCATTGCAGAAAGAATATCCAGCTTTTTCTTTACCTCTTCGTTTCTATCTTGCAAAGGTTCTAATCCTTTAGCCAATAAGGTAAGGATCGTTCCAACAACTATCACTAGTACAATTGCAAATCCGAAAGTATACCCGTTTCCATCCTTGTTAATTGCCATAATTACGCTGATTTAAGTCTTCTTAACCTTCTTTTAATATTCGATTGAACAACATAGTGATCAATAATAGGTGCCATAACATTCATGAATAAAATCGCCAGCATTACCCCTTCCGGGTATGCAGGGTTTAATACTCTTATGAGTATCGCTACAATACCACCTACAAATCCATAAATAATTTTTCCTGTTGCTGTCTGAGCAGCCGTTACAGGATCTGTCGCCATAAACACGGCTCCAAATGCAAATCCTCCGATGATAAGATGATACTCTGCCGGCAGCTCCAAATATGGATTGCCTCCGAAGACATTCAATAATATTCCCATCAAATAGCCTCCTGCAAAAAAGGAAGCCATGATACGAAGGGATCCAACTCCTGTGAAAAGTAAAATGGCCGCTCCGATTAGAATTGCAACAACTGATGTTTCTCCAATAGAACCCGGAACATAACCCATGAATGAATCCATTAATGAATAATCGTTCGTGTAAGCTTCTAGATTATCAAAAACAGGTTTGTCCGACATGAACGATGCTAAATCGCCAAGAGCTGTTGACCCGGTAAAACCATCAACATTTGCTTCCTGGCCAGCCATCCAAACCTTATCACCGGACATAGACGTTGGATACGCAAAGAACAAAAACGCTCTGGCAGTTAAGGCAACATTTAGAATATTCATACCCGTACCCCCAAATATTTCCTTACCGATAATAACCGCAAATGCAGTGGCAACAGCAACCATCCATAAAGGCACGTCAGCTGGCATAATCAATGGAATAAGCATTCCAGAGACTAAAAATCCTTCATGCAAGGAGTGACCTTTGATCATTCCAAAAACAAATTCAATCGTAAGACCCACACCATAGGAGACCAAGATCAATGGTAAAACAACAATTAATCCCAACCACATCTTAGTGCCACAATCAGCCCAAAATTCCAGATCTCTTGAACCCGCCTGAGCAACTAACTCCCAATGTCCTGTATTGTAGATTCCAAATAACAAACATGGAACCATGGCCAATATGACTGTCATCATGGTACGCTTCATATCCACACCATCTCTAATATGTGCGCCTTTTTGTGTTACATGTGCCGGGGTAAAAGCCAAGGTAGCAAACGATTCAAATATAGGATTCCATTTTTCGAGCTTGCCCCCTTTGGCAAACTTTGGTTCCATTTTATGAACTAATTTCTCTAAGAATTTCACTCTAACTAATTTTTAGTATTACATGCATTCTTCTTCGATAAGATCTAAACCTTTACGAATTTTGTCTTGTATATCAATTTTCGATGAACAAACATATTCACACAGCGCAAAATCTTCAGGAGCCACTTCATATATTCCTAAATTTTCCATACCATCTATATCATCCGTAATAGCAGCTTTCACCAATTGCATAGGGAGAATATCAAATGGAAAGACTCTATCGATCTCTCCTGTTATTACGAACGCTCTTTCTTCTCCATTTGTATTGGTGTCCAAACGGAATTTCTTTTTGGTGAACAAAAACGTTGGGAACAACCGAGAATTTGAAAATTTATCAAATCCTGGTCCCATCCATCCTTTGGTCATCACAAATTTCAAATGATCTCCTTCCGGGATTACCGTAATTTGATTGTGGTAGAAACCAAGATGTCCCGTGTCACTAATTTTATCGCCAGTTAAAACATTCCCACTAATAACACGAACATTATCACTAATAATCTGTCCTTCGAGTATCTCAGAGACATTACTTCCCGATATAACTTCAACATATTGCGGATCCTTAATTTCAGATCCTGTTACAGCAATCGTTTTACGCAAGTCGTAATGACCTGTCATAAAGTATCTTCCAATTATGGCAACATCCTGAGCATTTATTGTCCAAACAAACTCTCCCTTATTAATTGGATCAATATGATGAATTTGAGTTCCAACATTTCCAGCAGGATGTTTGCCGTATATTTTATTGATTTTTACTCCTTGTGCTTCCGTGAAAGTAGCATCTGCAGGTGACTTTCCATTAAGGGTCAGATGTACATCGCCATCTGTTAATTTGCACAGAGCATCCAGACCAGTTTGAAATTCTTCCTTTTTCCCGTGCAATATGTAATCAAAGTCCGAAGCCAATGGCGAACTATCAAATGCTGAAATAAATATTGCTTTGGGTTTGTTGGACGGATCGGCAACTTTATCGAACGGTCTTTGATTCAAAAACATCCATAAACCAGAAGAGAGCATCACTTCTTTAACCTTTTCTCCATTTATGGCAGAAAGATCCATCAATGAACTTTCCTTGTATTCTATTTCTTTGTCCGCAGACAAGATAACTTCCATGATGCGTCTTTTCGCACCACGAACTATTTTTTGAACTTTACCACTAACCGGAGCAACACATTTAACAGGCTCATTGTACTTATCATAAAACAGCACGGCTCCCGCCTTAACATATTCGCCTTCTTTGACGACCATTTTTGGGGTCATTCCATGAAAATCTCCTGGTTTTACAGCTACTGTTTTTGGCATAATCAGTTCGGATCGAACCATTTTTGAAGCACCTATCAGCCTGATATCTAAACCTTTTCTAAGCTTTACTGTTTTTGACATGCATTAAAGCGTTTAATAAATACAGCGCAAAAGTAAAAAATTCAGTATCATATTGTGCGGTTACAACCGTATGTTGCCTACTTTATTGGCTAATTTAGAAGCAATCTAAATTGGATGCGACCTATTCAATATCAATATAGTTTCGTCTTAAATGTGAACTAATTGTCATTTGATACACAATTATACTATATTTAACCAACGTACTACTACCAATGAGCACATTAACTACATCAGGAATACAGATTCGGGTTAATACACAATTTAGACTTGATCTATCGCAAATAACGGAATCAAAATTCTTTTTTAATTACCGTATCGATATAGAGAATATGAATAGTTATGATGTTCAGCTCTTGACACGAGATTGGTATATATTTGACTCACTCAATGATTCCAGAAAAATATCGGGTGAGGGTGTAATCGGAGAACAGCCAACACTAAAGGCCGGGGAGAAATACACATATACCAGTGGCTGTGACCTCAGCTCTGAAGTTGGATTAATGAAAGGATTTTACACTTTTAAGAATCTAATTGATGAAGAATTCTTTCGGGTTATTGTTCCTACTTTTCTATTGGAATATCCAGGGAAGCAAAATTAATACTTTCTTCTCCCTGTTACTTTTTTCAGAATTATATAGCTCAAAGTTAGAACCGTACCAATAATTAATAGCCAAAGGTAGTTGCTATAAGAGCTACGTTGATTACCAGATTCTTTGGTATAAAACATTTCGGCATTTCCGACCAGCATTTCAGTATAATCAATTATTTCCTTGTCTACTGCACTTCTGTTTTGAATAGTGTGATTCAATTCATCCAATTGCATTTGAATGCGTTTTTGTTTTTGGTAATTCAACGAATTTTCAAAGATCAATAGCATTTCTTCTAAAGCGTCTTTCTGATCTGCCAGAAGATAATTTGATGAAGCAACAGTTACTGATTCAGTAAAATATAATAATGCCTTACTCGTATCCCCTATTTCTAAATAATAGCTCGCAATATTGAAATAACTTTCAGCAACACCTTTTTTATTATTGATTACCATTCGCAGTTGCAATGCTTTATTAAAATAGTGAAGGCAGCTATCCAGCTCACCCAGGTTGAAATGCAAGATCGCTTTGTTGTTATACGAATGCGATAGTTGGATCTTTGAAGATGATTTCGCACACATTATAAGGCTTTTCTCGTAATATTCACTCGCGAGTATGAAATTTTCGCGATCCATTTCTATCTGTCCTAAAAAGGCATATGCATTAGCAGCTGCTTCATACTTATAGAGTGCAATTGATTTATTTTTGTATTGAAGAATTGTCATTATTCCCAAGGCAGTATCGCCGGATGCATAATAGGCTCTTCCCAATCCCAGTTTAGCATTGAATGCCTCAGTTTCATCTTTTGCGTTTTTACCGTATTTCAACGATTCTAAATAGAAGTCGATTGCCAAATCATACTTACCCATCATCACGTAGGCATTCCCAATTTCGTTTGCTGTGTACGACAGCAGGGTGTAATCACGTTTTAGCTCAAAGTGTTTTTTAGATTGATTCAAATGATGTATCCCGGATTCAATTTCACCGGTTCGTATTTGGTAGCTACCCAGGCTGGCATAACCTACCGCACGTGCAAATTTGTTTTTATTACCCGCTGCCTCTAAAAGCAGCCCAACCGACAAAATTTTCAACGAATCCAGATCATTTCTAAGGTATTCATTAGAAAGATAAAGCGCAATTTCAGATTTCTTAAAAATATCTTGCTCGTGTAAAAAATCACTGTAAGTTCGTTGTCCATTTGCACTAATTAATGTCGCAATTATGATTGTACTTAGCAGTATAATCCGCTTCATTATTTTGCTCAAATATTCGGAAACAACAAACACATTGCAAGGATAAACAACATTGCTTACTTTTGCAAAAAACAAATCTTTATGTCAAACGCACTTTTTAATACACCAATAGCCATTAATGAACCGGTAAGGAGCTATGTTCCGGGATCATCAGAACACATTTCTTTAATCAACATGTATCAGAAAATGTTGAACCAGGACCCCATAGATATACCAATGTACATTGGCGGTAAAGAGGTACGCACGGATGATAAAAGGTCTATAGCACCACCACACGACCATAATAAACTACTGGGGCATAGCAATTACGGTAACGAATCACATGTTTCGCAAGCCATAGATGCAGCTTTAGCAGCAAAGCAGGACTGGGCAAACCTTCCATGGGAACAAAGGGCAGCCGTATTTTTAAAAGCTGCCGATCTTTTGGCAGGCCCTTTCAGAGACAAATTAAATGCGGCGACAATGATTGCCCAATCCAAAAATGTTTATCAGGCAGAGATCGACGCGGCTTGCGAATTAATCGACTTCTTTAGATTCAATGTCCAATACATGACAGAGATCTATAAGGAGCAACCTGAATCACTTCCGGGAATGTGGAACAAATTGGAATACCGACCCCTTGAAGGATTTATATTTGCACTCACGCCTTTCAATTTCACATCGATTTGTGCTAATTTATGTTGTGCACCTGCAATGATGGGTAATGTTGTGGTATGGAAACCAGCTAAATCTCAAATTTACTCCGCACAGGTTCTTATGGAATTGTTCAAGGAGGCGGGATTACCCGATGGCGTGATCAACTTAGTCCTCATAGATGGACAAGTTGCTGGTAATGTGGTTTTCAAACACAAAGATTTTGCAGGCTTGCATTTTACAGGCTCCACTGGCGTCTTTAAAAGCTTATGGAAAGAAATAGGAAACAACATTGATACGTACAGAAGTTATCCAAGAATTGTTGGGGAAACCGGAGGAAAAGACTTTATCATGGTTCATAATTCTGCCGATCCAGATCAAGTAGCAACAGCGTTATCCAGAGGTTCATTCGAATATCAGGGACAAAAGTGCTCAGCTTCTTCAAGAGCCTACATACCAAGTAATATATGGGAAGAAGTTAAATCGATTGTACTCGAACAGGTAAATTCTTTTAAGATCGGATCTCCTGAAAATTCATCTAATTTCATAAATGCTGTTATTGATGAGCGTTCATTTGACAAAATTGCTGAATATATTGAATACATTAAACAGCAAGATGATGCTGAAATAATTGCAGGAGGCACCTACGACAAATCCAAAGGATACTTCATCGACCCAACGATTGTGGTTACCACCAATGCTACATTCAGAACAATGTGCGAAGAAATTTTTGGTCCTGTATTGACTATATACGTATACGATGCTAAAGACTACGAAGCAACACTTGATCTGGTAGACTCCACTTCCGAATATGCATTGACCGGAGCAATTATTTCGAACGACAGGTACGCAATTCAGCTGGCACTTAAAAAGCTGGAGAATGCTGCTGGAAACTTTTATATTAACGACAAGCCTACCGGAGCGGTGGTTGGACAACAACCATTCGGAGGTGCAAGAGGATCGGGAACAAATGACAAGGCAGGATCACCGATAAACCTAATGAGATGGACTTCTGCCAGAACGATAAAAGAAACATTCGTTCCGGCAAGTGACTACAGATATCCTTTTTTGGGTTGATATTTCGCTGATTGAACTAGTTTATATCGCATAAAAAAACGCCGCAATCTGCGGCGTTTTTAATTTTAGAACTCTATTTTTAATATCCCTACAGCTCTTTTAAAGAGTTGATCATATCGTTTGCTTCCCTTTCAAAGCTGCTTTTTTTGCTCTTAAGTGTCCAGGTCATTATTGTATACATTGTTTCTTCCCCTTCAACGTAGCCCAACCAATAGCTAATTTCCTCAGCCACACCGAGTATCGTGCCATCCATTGCTTTTACGCGTGCATCCATACCATTAATTTTCATTGATTTTAGCGATGATTCTTCCGATACCGTAAGCGATTCATCCATAAATGCTAGCTGCACATTAGCGTAATTATCAACTACAGAAATACTTTGATCGTATTCACCTATAGAATTAAACATGTCCACAAATTCTTTTTTGTTCTCATCAATTACAATGATATATTTCTCCTTGTACAGATTATTGTATTGTAAGGAAGCATCATCATTCAAAGCCGTTGTGGAGCTTAAAATGGTTGGAATATCCATGGAATAAAGATCGTTTACCTCTCTGGTTTCAACAGCAACATCTTCAGTCGTTATCGCTTCAGCTTTATACCTGTCAAGATCAAAATCTTCAGGAGGAGCCGTGCAGGCAGTAACCAAAACTAGTGCGGCCAAACTACGTAATATTAAAGTTCTCTTTTTCATAATAGCGAATTTGTGTTTCTTGTAAATCTACTAAATTCAGCGCAGACATTTAAAATAATCAAATGGTTCCAGACATATGTTGCATTTATAATGTGCCTTGCATGCTGTACTTCCGAATTGACTGATCAGCTTTGTGTCGTCCGATTCGCATAATGGACAGGGAACAACAACTGGAGTAGCAAATAGAATACTTTTATCCGGCTCGTCCACAGGAGGAGCAATTCCGTATTCTTTTAATTTTTTTCTGCCCGATTCTGATATCCAATCTGTTGTCCAAGCCGGTGAAAGTACCATCTCGACTTCCACATTTTTGATTCCTTTCTCCGTTAATTTATCTTCAATATCGCTGTGCATCCTATGCATGGCTGGGCAACCACTGTAGGTTGGTGTAATAGTGATCTTACAAGAATTATTTCCCAATTTTACTTTTTGAACCACGCCAAGATCTACAACGGTTAAAACCGGAACCTCCGGATCGTACACTTCCTCAAGAAATTCCCATATCTCTTTTTCCGTTACCATTGTAATCCAGGATACGCCCGTTGCATGTACTGCAATTCGGCGAGAATGTATCCTAAATGCTCCGAATGCAAGCCCCTTCTTCCTGCTCCATGCTTCCAATCATTCTCTGGAATTAGCAGGGTGGCTTCTTTAATTACACTATTGACATTCGATCGCCATTCAGCTTCAAGATCATCCATTTTCGGAATAATTCCTGATTTAATTAACGCATCATCTACCTCATCTTTAAAAAAAAGTTCCGAAGTATAACGCCATAATGTATTAATCGCTTCCTGTGCACGATTATTCGATTCTTCCGTTCCATCTCCCAAACGAATAACCCACTCTGAAGAATGCTTTAAATGATACTTTGTTTCCTTTAAGGATTTATCAGCAATTGCGCTTAACTGCTCGTCTTTTGAATGGATTAGTTTTTCGAACAAAGGTTTGCGATACGCATCAAAGAAGAACTGACGCATCATCGTTACTCCAAAATCGACATTCGGCTGCTCCACAAGTAGAACATTTCTATATTCCCTGTCAAACCGAAGAAATGCAAGGTCATCACCGCTTCTACCCTTGCCTTCTACCTCTCCTGCATAATTAAGCAAAGAAGTAGCCTGACCAACAAAATCAAGTGCAAGATTGGTCATTGCAATATCTTCCTCAAGGATTGGACCATGTCCGCACCACTCGGAAAGTCTGTGCCCCAGGATCAAACTATCATCTCCAAGTCTCAGTAAATAATTAAATAGAGAATTCATATTTATCTATTACATATGTTCTATACCATCAGGTACTTCATAAAACGAAGGGTGGCGATAAACCTTGGAATCGGAAGGCTCATATAGAGAATCGGCGTCATAAGGATTTGAAGCAAATAAATTCTTTGATTCAGTTACCCAAATACTCACACCTTCAGACCTGCGCGTATAAACATCACGAGAATTTTTAATGGCCATCTCAGAATCCGGCGCTCTTAAACTTCCAACATGTTTATGATTCAATCCTTGTTTACTTCTAATAAACACCTCCCAAAGTGGCCATTCTTTATTTCCCATTTTTAACGCTATTAGTATTTAGTTACCCAGATTTTTCGCTCTCTTTTCGGCATATGCATTGGCTGCTTCTATAACCCACATACCATCTTCTTTTGCTTTTCTCCTTGCATCAATCCTATCTTTATTACATGGTCCATTTCCTTTTACAACTTCCCAAAATTCAGACCAGTCAATCTCTCCATAATCGTAATGTTCGGTGTTCTCATTCCATTTAAGGTCCTTATCAGGGATCTTCAATCCAATCAATTCCGCCTGAGGTACCGTTGCGTCAATAAACATTTGTCGCAATTCGTCATTTGTGTGTCTTTTAATTTTCCATTTGACCGATTGATCCGTATGCTTGGATTCCTTGTCGCTTGGACCAAACATCATTAAGGAAGGCCACCAGAAACGGTTCAAGGCATCCTGTGCCATCTCTTTTTGCTCCTTGGCTCCATTTGACAGCGTTGTCATAATTTCATATCCCTGACGTTGATGAAAAGACTCTTCTTTACAAACTCTGACCATCGCTCTTGCATATGGTCCGTAAGAACACCTGCAGAGCGGAACCTGATTCATAATTGCCGCACCATCAACCAACCATCCAATTGCACCCATATCCGCCCAGGAAATAGTAGGGTAATTAAAAATAGAAGAATACTTTGCCTCACCTGTATGCAGATCATCTATGGTTTGTTCACGATTCGCACCAAGCGTTTCCGTAGCACTGTATAAATAAAGTCCGTGGCCTGCTTCATCCTGTACTTTGGCCAATAAAACCGCCTTTCTCCTTAAATTAGGTGCACGAGTGATCCAATTCCCTTCCGGAAGCATTCCAACAACCTCTGAATGTGCATGTTGTGATATTTGTCGAATAAGTGTTTTTCGATAATTATCGGGCATCCAATCTCTTGGTTCTATTTTTATGTCATTATCTATTTTCTCTTGAAATTGTTTCTCAAGAATAGAAATATCCTGTTCGTTCATGCGTAAAAAAATTCCATTACAAAGTTACGAAATTTAGAACAGTGAATTGCACATTAAGGCCAAGTGAACATCTCCGATCATGAAATTGAACCAACAAAGTAGAAAATGAGTAACTTTGCAGGCAAATAAATCAAAGTATGGCACTTAAATTTCATTCACTTAGAATCAGTGAAATCAGGCGAGAAACGGAAGACACCGTTTCTATAGCGTTTGAAATTCCAAGTGAATTGAGAGCCGACTATACATTTTTGTCTGGACAGTACTTAACCATTAAAGCGAAAATAGATAATGAAGAATTAAGAAGATCTTATTCCTTATGCTCAGCACCACATGAAGATGAATGGCGGATAGCAATAAAACAAGTACCAAACGGCAAATTTTCAACATTTGCCAATAAAGAATTAAAGCCAGGAGCTTCACTCGATATAATGACACCGACTGGAAATTTCATCCTGCAACCCAACAAGACAAATTCAAAATCCTATGTGTTGTTTGCCGCTGGCAGCGGAATTACGCCTGTGCTCTCCATCTTAAAAACAGTGCTAAAGAGTGAACCCAATAGCAATGTTACCCTATTCTTTGGCAATAAGGGCTTTGCATCTATTATTTTTAGAGAGGAAATTGAAGGGCTTAAGAATCAATATATGGACCGACTCAGGATCGTACATATATTATCAAGGGAAGGACTTGAAAACTCTATGCAACACGGACGAATTGACAATGCAAAAGTTGAAAAGCTCTACGATGCTTTTCTGGCAGGAACCTCAATTGACGCTGTTTATATTTGCGGCCCCGAATCGATGATACTTGGAGTTAAAGAGAGTATGGTAGCAAAAGGTGTTGATGAAGCAAAAATTTACTATGAATTATTTACCACACCATCAACGCAAAAAACAGATATTCAGAATTCGGAAGCTATTGAAAAAATTGAGTCCAACGTAACTGTTATTATGGATGGTGATTCCGTTGATCTTCATTTGAAATCAACAGGGAAAAGTGTTTTAGAGGCAGCCCACGATGCAGGTGCAGATCTACCTTATGCGTGTAAAGGTGGCGTGTGCTGCACATGCAAAGCAAGAATAATTGAAGGTTCGGTAATAATGGATGTGAACTACTCTTTAACTCAAGAAGAGATAAATAAAGGATTTATTCTTACGTGTCAATCACACCCGACAAGTGATAAATTAATCGTTTCATTCGATGAATAAATAAAAACAATATGGCATTTTTCAAGAAATTGCTCAAAAAAAGTAATAATAGTTCCAAACCACCACGGGGTTTTCATTCTATGAAAATTTCGGCTGTTGAAAAATTAACTTCGGATACCGTAAAAGTGTTGCTGGAGATTCCTGAAGGAAAAGAAAAGGAGTTTGTTTTTTCTGCAGGGCAATACCTCGATTTTTCAATTAATATAAATGGAACCGATTTTCGACGTTCATACTCTATTTGCAGTGGAACTAACGAACCACTAGCTGTGGCAGTAAAACAGATTGAAAATGGAATTGTATCGATGTGGTTTAATCATGCCGCGCAAGAAGGAGATACACTACAGGTTTCTTCACCTCAGGGGAATTTTACGATCCCCAAAGAAGCTAAAAATATTGTTGCCATAGCCGCTGGTAGCGGTATTACACCAATAATGTCCATTGCAAAAGAAATTGAAAAAAACGGAGGAAAATTTAAATTATTCTATGGAAACAGAACCACAGAAACAATATTGTTCAAGTCTGAAATAGATGCTTTAACCAATACAACATGTTCTTATTATTTGAGTGGTGAAGAAGTTGAGGGGTATGGAAAGGGAAGGATAAACAAGCAAAATTTCTCCGAAATAATAAAATCAGATCTACAATTACTCAAAACAGATTGTTTTTTCATATGCGGACCGGAACAAATGATTTTGGAAATATCAGAAGTATTGAAATTATTTGGTGTCAGTGATGAAAAGATTCGATATGAATTGTTCACCACCCCGGTCTTATTAAAAAAGGAAGATGAAAATACCGAATCTGATTTTTCAGGGGAAGCATCTGTGTCTGTAATTCTGGATAGTGAGAAAATTACATTTAATTTGGCAGCTAAAGGCGAAAGTGTTCTGGAGAAGTCGATAAACGAAGGGCTTGATGCACCTTACTCGTGCAAAGGAGGGGTCTGTAGCTCATGTAAAGCGAAGGTTTTGAATGGGAAAACTACAATGAGCATGAACTACTCTTTAACAGATCAAGAAATCGAAGAAGGATATACACTGACATGTCAGACACATCCTGCAAGCTCTGAAATATTAATTTCATACGATGAATAAGACCATTGTAGTAGTAGGTGCCAGCCGCGGCATAGGTAAGTCGATAGTGACCCATTTTGCAGAAGAAAGCTCAAACAAGATAATTGCATTATCCCGAAATTTGGCAAAAATGAAGTCCCAGTTCGCTGAACACGAAAATGTGAGCTGTTTTGCTTTGG
>Ga0315334_10000165_pt1 | contig 42781 bp, 32 predicted proteins | sample M150034915metaG_FD_205555 | JGI IMG/M metagenome (GOLD analysis project Ga0315334, IMG submission 205555) | Ammonia-oxidizing marine archaeal communities from Monterey Bay, California, United States - M1 500m 34915 | ecosystem: Environmental > Aquatic > Marine > Intertidal zone | place: USA... | reverse complement strand
TGTGGAACCCGAGACGGAAAGTGGACCATCGAGGCGTTGTCTTGGTCGACGGGCGAGTCACGGGGCCACTGGGTGATGGGGGACTCCCGCTACAACGCGCTGGGTGGGGGCGTTCACCTCGACGAGGACGGCCGGCTGGTGTACGGCACCATTTTCGGGAAGGTCCGGGTACTACGAGCGCCCTAACTGTCGACTGGTTTTTTTTCGCACTGTCATCTCGGCTACAACGGGTGTGTGGAACAGCCACCGAACCGGCGGGCTGAGGCGCTGGACGCTCTCGACGGAGGCACTTTTGACGCTCTCGTGGTGGGCGGCGGCATCAACGGGGCCGTCTCGGCCCTAGCCCTGTCGGCTCACGGCCTGCGGGTGGCTCTTGTGGAACGCCACGACTTCGGCTCCGGCACCAGCCAAGAGTCGTCATGCATGGTCTGGGGCGGTTTCAAATACTTGGAGAGCCGTGACTTGCGCTTGGTGGCCGGGCTCTGCGACTCCCGCAATCGACTTGCCCGGGCCTTTCCAACCCGTCTGGCCGAAACCCGCTTCCTGGCTGCCCTGGACCACGGGGCGCCCTTCCCGCCGTGGTTTGCTTCGTTGGGGGCTGTGACCTACTGGGGCCTGGGGCGTATGGCCACCCAACCTCCCCGCCATCGCCCGACGGCCAGCATCGAACGCTTAGAGCCATCGGTTGATACTTCGATGGTGCGAGGCGGCATCGAGTACTCCGATTACCTGCTGGTAGACAACGATGCCCGTTTCGTCTCGGAGATGGCGTTGCAGGCCGTGCGGTACGGGACGGTTATCGCCAACCGGGTTGATGTGGTAGCCGCTGAAACAGGGGTGGGTGGCTGGCGAGTGGGCCTGCGCGACGTCTTGGGCGGTCGGTCCTTTCAGTGCTCGGCATCTCTCGTCGTCAACGCAGCCGGCCCCTACGTGCCCGACGTAGGGCATCTGACCGGGACAGCCACCGACCACCGCCTGGTGTTTTCCAAGGGCATCCACCTGGTGGTACCTCGGATCACCGACTCGGGACGGATCCTGGCTTTCTTTGACGACGGCGAGAGGCTGTTCTACGTGCTGCCGATGGGGGAGCGTTCGGTTATCGGGACGACGGACACCCCAGTCGAGGATCCCGATGTGTCGGTGACTGGAGAGGACCGGTCGTTCCTGCTGGAGCAGATCAACGCCCGGATCGACCTGCCGCGTCCGCTAACTGCCGCCGACGTGATTGCCGATCGCTGCGGAGTCCGGTCGCTCGTCGTGGAGCCCGGCGGATCGGCGGAGGGGCGGGACTGGACTGAACTGTCGCGGCGACACGCCGTGGAAGTCGACCGGACTCTTGGTGTGGTGTCGATTCTGGGCGGCAAACTTTCCGACTGCCTTAACGTGGGCGACGAGGTCGTGGAGGCCGCAGAGAACTGCGGTTTGGAGGTCCGCACGCCGGTGGCCCGGTGGTATGGCGAGCCTGGTCGTACAGCCCGACGACGGTTCAACGAGCGGGCGTCCGGTCTTGGGCTGAACCAGCGAGTGGCCGAAGACCTTTGGCGCCGCCAGGGCATGCGGGCCTTCCCGACGCTCGACCTGATCGACGAGGATCGGTCGCTGGGCGAGCCAATGGGCGGCTTGGTGCCCCTAACCGAGGCCGAGGTTCGAGTCATGGCCGACCATGAGCGGATCCTCGAACCAGAGGACTTCCTGCGCCGTCGGACCATGCTCGCTCAGGTGGAGCGGGATGAGGACCTGGCTGGCGACGAGGCAGTACAACGGGCGTTGGGGATCCTGGGAATGGTTTGAGTCCGTTGCTGAAATCTTGGCCTTGTTAGCCGGTTAACCGGCTCAGGAGGCCCGTGGGACCGTGTCTCGTGGCAGGTGTCTTTCATTGCCTTGTCGACCTGGCTTCTGAGCGCGAGATTGGACCCGTGCAGTTTTTCCAACGGAGGCGGTGGGTCGATCCACACAGGTCGACGGAGGGCCATGCCGCGTTTGTCCGACAACTGGAGTGGATTGACGCCCATACGAGCATGGACATGGCTGGGTGGCGGCTCGCTGACAGCGACCAGTTGGGGGCAATACTGGCCACGACCACTTACGACGATCACGACTGGTTCCTGGACGAGAAGGAGTACCTCCAAACCTTGTCGGCCTACGGTCCTGTTAACAACGCTGCGGCATCTCTGACGGTCGGCGAGGACACCTTCGAACGGTGGGACAGCGTGGAAGACCTCCCGTTCGGCTGGTCCCTTGACGATACGTTTTGGCAGGTAACGGGCCCGAACGACGTCGAACGGCCGGGTGGGAGAGCTACCCGGTGGACGAACGTGGAGGGCGCCGCGGGCTGTACTGCCTGGCTGTTGGGTGCCGATGGGCCGATGGTCGAACCGACCGGTGCCCGTGTCGAGCACTGGGAACGAATTCACTGACCAGGGGACGTCGTGCCTGGTCAGCCCCCTGAACCGTCTGTTGGCCACGTGTGGTGGCTGGGGTGCCGCTCGTCGACCTCGCAGTCGTGCTTGTCCAGGTGGTGATGCCACCCGGCTAGCGGATGGAGGACCCACTTGCTGACCGAGTGGGCGATCTCGCCCGATCGAGCCAGGATGGGCTGGAACGTTGATTGGCGCTCGACGGGTATGGCCTGCCGGACCCGGACCCGATATGAAAGGTACAGAGCCAGGACGGCCAAGCAGATGGCCAACGACCAGAAGTAGGCAGAAGGCCCGAAGGCCTGCAGGGCCATCCCAATGATCATTGGGGCGGCCATGGCTCCGAAACTGGAAGCCAACACAAGAGTCGATGCGGCCGCTACCCGCTTCTCGGCGGGTACCCAGTCGTTGGCTAGGGCCACGAACTGCCCATAGAGAGGGAATACGAAGGCTCCGAAGACCAGGTTGACGATCAGGAGGACCCCACTGGTCGCCGGAACCAGGGCTCCGATACAGGCCAACCCACATGACGTGGTCGCCACGACCAGGATTACGGCCCGGCGGGGGTACCGGTCCGAAAGTTGGCCCAGCGGGATCTGGAGGGTGATGGCCCCGATTACGGCCGCCGAGGTGAACAAGGTGATTCGCCCGGCGCCCATACCTGACTCGGTGCCGAACACAGCGGCCATCGAAGTGGAGGCCGACTGAACGAACGAACAGAGAACGATGCCGACGACCGCCGAGGGGATGGTCCGATACAGGTCGCGTAGTGGCATCTTCTCGTCGCTTGGGACCGGAGCGGTTGTTGAGGCCGAGAGGGTCACCGGCACGACGGCCAGCGAGATGAGGACTGAGGACAGCACGAAGAGCTTGAACCCGTCAGCTGAGCCCACGTTCAGTAGGAGCTGACCGACGGCCGTCCCACCCATCATGACCATCATGTAGGCACCGAGAATGCTGCCCCGCGTTTCGTTCGTGGCCCGGTCATTCAGCCAGCTCTCCAAGATCACCAAGACGCCGGCGTTGCAGGCTCCACTGACGAAGTACACGACAGCCCACGTGACGGGCAGCACGAGCACAGCGTTGATGAGGACGGCGGCCGAGGCGGTCGAGGCCAACGCCGCAAACACTCTGATGTGGCCCACCGCCGAAAGGGCGCGACTAATTGCTTTAGCTCCCAGCAGGTAGCCGGCGAAGTGGACGGCCATCACCGCGCCCATCGCTCCGGCGCTAAAGCCCTCAGATTCGGCGCGGATAGGTAGAAGGATCCGTTGTAGGCCATTACCAACCTGCAGGAAAAGAAAGGCCAAGAACAGCGCCCACACGCCGAGCAGGGACGAAATGGTCGACGTTCGACCCTGTCCCGTGCCGGCCGTCGACCCGTCGGCCGACGGCGGGTTCATCGAAGGGTCCTGACACCCCGACCGACATGGTCGGGAAGGGGAACGGCGGCGTGGTCAGAGGCCTGGGCTAGGGCGTTACCCAGTACCGGTTCGACCATGGGGGCAACCTGGGGGCCGTTCGGCCCTCGGGTCACGTGGAGCATCATGGACTCCTGGGTAGCCACCGGATCGGGGTCGTCTCCAGTGAACAACTCGTGATGAAGATGGATCCTCTTTGCGTCAGCACCCAGAACCCAGCTGTCAGCTCGTATCGCCGCGCCCTCCTTGACCTCCCGGAGGTACCGGATTCGGCTTTCGACCGTGTAAAAACTTCCGTGCCCCTCGAGGTACTCGGAGCCGAAGCCGAGGTGGACCAGGACTTCGTCGGAGGCCTGGCCGAATGCCACGCCGTAGTAGCCCTCAGTGAGATGGCCGTTGTAGTCGATCCACTCCGGTGGAACGACGGTGCTCCATACCCGGAGCGGTTCGGGGCTTGCTGCCATCGACCTGACCTCCACAGTCCGGTCGGCCACCGGCGTCGGGAGGATGCCGATGGGGTGGTGATGCCACCGGGGTGACGTTTACGCCGGCAATCTACGGCCGGTCCGTTCTATGCGGCAATCATCTCCGGTGGTCATGGGGCACAGGAGGCCTCGGTATCCGCTGTTAGCCCAGGGGGCCCGGGGGGAGCGTCTTCGGATCAAGGGTGGCCAACGCCCCTATGTCGGGCGCGGGTGCCGTGCCGAACACCTCCTCGGCGGCTGCCAGAAGGGCCACTAGGGCAGCGTCACCATGGCGTCGTCCAGCAAACTGAATCCCGATCGGAAGGCCACCGTCGGTGAATCCTGCCGGCAGGGACGCCGATGGTGCGCCGGTCACGGTGATCCTCGAACAGGACCGCATCCAGTGGGTGTAGTGGTCTAGTGACACGCCGTCGATCTCGTCGACCCACTCCATGCCGATCGGAAACGGTGACACCTGGGTAGTCGGCGACAGGAACGCATCGAACTGGCCTTCAACAAAGAACCGATCCCAGTCGGATCGGATACGTCCTTCGGTGGCGACTGCCGCGGCGATCCGATCGGCATCCAGAGAAAGGCCCAGCCGGATCTCATAGCGGGCTGTGGCCTTCACCCGCTCGTCGTCGACGAGAGGGGCCATGTGGAAGGTCTGAAAAAGGCCTCGCAGGTCTTCGAAGCAGCGATCGGCGCCCGTCAGGTCGGGGGAGGCCTCCACCACCTCCCAGCCAGCATCTGCCAGCGCATCGACGGCTCGGGCCGTTGCCGCCCGGACGGGGGGATCCACCGGGAGGTCCCCGAGGTCGGGAGAGAACGCAACCCGGGGAGCGGTCGGGACGGGGTCTGCCGACACCTCGGCAGACCTCATCACTCCCAGAAAGAGCGCCATGTCGGCCACTGTTCGGCCCATCGGGCCGGCGATCGGTTGGTCGGTCCGGGGATCGGGATGCACGTCCAGGGGAATGGATCCGGTGGTGGGACGAAAGCCGACTACGGCGTTGAAGGCTGCTGGATTCCGGAGCGAGCCACCCAGGTCGGAGCCGTCGGCGATTGAGAGCGAACCACAGGCCAGGCCCACGGCGGCACCACCACTGGAGCCACCTGCGCTGCGTTTCGGGTCCCATGGGTTACGGGTCAGGCCTAGCACCGGATTGAAGGTGTGGGAGCCCTTTCCGAACTCGGGCGTGTTGGTTTTGCCCACCGGCACCACGCCGTTCCGACGGATATGGGCGACCAGGGGGGCGTCGTCGGTCGGTATGTGGTCTCTGAAGACCAATGATCCCCGGGTGGTCAGGACGCCCGCGGTGTCGTTGAGGTCCTTGAAGGCGGTGACAAGGCCGCGCAGGGGGGTGCCCTTGAGCAGGGTCGGATCGTCGTCGAGTCGACCGGCCAGGTCCTCGGCTGTGTCCCAGTGGACGGTTGGTATGGCGTTGACCACCGGCTCGGTCATCTCGGCCCGGGTCCGGCAGTCGGCCAGGAGTTCCCGGCACGACGCCTTACCGGTGTCCAGCAGCGCCTTCTGCTCGGTGGCGGTCAACGCGGCGAGGTCCATCGCCGGCGCACCCTAGGGCACGTCGAAGATGGACCTCTTGCCGGTCTCTGATCGTCCAGCGACCGGCAACGGGTCAGTGTCCGTGCAGTTCCCAGCCGTGGGGGACCGACAGCCCGAACTCGGTGCAGGCGTCGGCCATGGCGATGAACAGGAACTTGCCGAACGACCGTTCGCAGCCAATGAGAAACGACGTTTGACCGCCCTCGTCGTCACGAACCAGGTCACAGCCGACGTTTCCCACCGATGCTGAGAACACGGCACCGTCTGGGGTGAGCTCATCGGACAGGTCCAGGTTGCAGATTTTGTTCAGGGCTGCTGTGGCGTTGGGGCCACTGATTCGCAGCATGGCCCGACCGTGGGTTATGTCGATGACGGTGACGAATCCCTCCGTGGGGATGGTCGACGCGATGGCCGACGCCTGTCCAGCGCTGGCATAGATGGTCCACTCATCGGGACGGGTTCCGCATACGAGGGCACCGTCGGCACGACGTTGGCTCCTCCCATAGGCCACACCTAGCTCGGCTGCCGCTGCCGTATCGGCACCGGCCCGAACCTGAACCTTGGTAGTTGAGGCAGCATCGGCCACCGTGACACTCCCGTCTGGGGCGCTCAGGGGACCGATGTCTACCGGGCTGTTGAAGGTGGTCTCAGACACGTTGCCGCGCTCCTTCCGGGTCGACATGGGCGTGGTGCTCCTGGACGGTGGCGGTGACCCGCCGCCCGTCGGCGAGCAGCACGGTGATGGATGAACCCGCAGCGGCCAGCGACGGGTCGACCTGAGCCAGACAGACCGATCGTCCGAGGGTCGGCGACATTCGGCTCGAAGTGATCCGTCCCAGGATCGTGTTCGAGCCGCCGTCCACGATCTGTGCGGCCTCTTCAGGGACGATCTCTGGATCGTCGGTTTGGACACCGACCAATATGGGCAGATCGGTCCGCTCGTAGGCGGCTTTCAACTCGGGCAGGCCAATGGTGTCCGGCTTGTCCAGCTTTACCAGCCCACCGAGGCCGGCTGTAGGGGCTTTACTCAGCCCATCGGTGTCCTGACCCACGATGTAGTGGCCCTTTTCCAACCGCAGAATCCGCTGGGCTTCGACACCGAACGGACGGCAGCCGAGATCTTCGCCCTGGGTGAGGAGTTCCTCCCAGACGTGGAGAGCATGACCGGACGGTACGTGGACCTCATAGGAGAGTTCACCGGTGAATCCGATCCTCCAGATGATGCAGTCGGACACACCGGCCACCGTGCCTTGGCGCACGCTGAAGTACGGGAAGGCGTCAGCACCCAGGTCGACGCCCTCCACGATCCGCTCCAGCAGGGTTCGGGAGTGCGGCCCGGCCACGTTGATGCTGGTCAGGCCGCCGGTCACCGCAGTTACGTGGACTTGCCACTCGGAGCGGTAGGTCTGTAGCCAGTCCTCCAGCATCTCCCAGACGGCGCCGGCACCTGATGAGGTACAGGTCATGAGCCAGTGGTCCTCGCCTAGGCGGCCGGTGACGCCGTCATCGGAAACGACTCCGTCTTCGGCCACCATGGTGCCGTAGCGCACTCGTCCAATGTCCAACTTGCTCCACTTGTTGACGTAGACGAGTTCAAGGAGCTTCGACACGTCAGGACCACGGAGGTCCAGCTTCCCGAGCGGGGTGACGTCAATAAGGCCGACGTTGTTCCGCACATTGTCGGCTTCGCCCATGGGATCGCCGTAGTGGTCAGGACGCACCCACTGGCCGGCGAGGAGCGGTGAGGCGCCGTGGGCGTCGTGCCAGTCTTGGAGAGCTGACCGGCGCACCGGCTCGTGAATCCGACCGGCCAACGCACCAAGTGTGATGGGGGCGAAGGGGGGCCGCCACACAGTTGTGCCAATCTCGGCCATAGACACCTGGTTGGCCTCAGCCAACACGGCGGCGGCGTTGACTGTCTCCAACTTGCCCTGGGACGGGCCCATCGTCACGGTGGTGTACCGCTTCATGAGCTCGATGGAGTCGAAACCCTCCTTGGAGGCCTGGATGAGGTCCTTCGAGGAAACGTCTTCAGAGAAGTCGACCATGCCGTGAGTCGTGCTCCGGTAGCACTCTGGGTGCGGCGCACGGATCAAGGGAGTCCGGTTGTCCACCATTTCGGCCGGCTTGTCCCAGGTGGGGGTCTCCGATCTGGCCGTCTGGGCCACCCGGTCGTGGCGACGCCGCAGTGAACGGTTGGCTGCCAACGCACCGGTGGCCCGACCATGAGCTTCCAATTCGGCAGTTGACCCGTCACCAGTAATACCACCGGTAGCCAGGATGTTGCTGGGAAGCGAATTGGAGAAGTATCTGGCTGCCGTGGCGTCGTAGACGGGCCTGTCACCGGCCATGTTGAGCAGCGAGGTTGGAGCAGTCCAGCCTGTGGCGGTGACCACTAGGTCGGCGTTGAGGGTCCGCCCGTCGCTTAACGCGACCTTGGACACGCGGCCCTTGCCCTCCACGGACACAATGCTTTCGCCCTTGCGGGCGTCCAGCACGGCTACGACCTCTACGCCGATCCGCTCCAGGTCGGTTACCGCTGCATCCCCATCGGCATTGGCGCTCATGACCACGGCTCTGTTTCCTGGCTTAACGGCCCAGAGATTGATGAGTCGCCGGGCGGCGCCGGAGAGAATGACACCTGGGGTGTCGTTGCCTGCGAACACGTATGGACGTTCCACCAGGCCGGGGGCCACGACCATTACCCCGGCTCGGGCCTTGATGAGGCGCTCGGGGGCGATGTCGTGGCTCCGCTGCATGATGGAAATCCAGTTGTGGTCGTAGCGACCGGTCACCGTCGAGTCGACCAGTACCTCGATGTTGCCGTGGGAGCGGCAGGCTGCAGCAAGGTCCGCACCCTGTGCCCGTTGGGCGTCGTCACCCCATAGAAGGTGCCCACCGAGGTCGTCGTACTGTTCGACGAGGAGGACCGAAGCACCGTTGTCGGCAGCTGCCAGAGCAGCACCCATGCCGGCCGGGCCTCCACCCGCTACAAGGACGTCTGGGTGGACGTACCGCTTGTCGTAGGCACCGTGCGTGCTGGTTTCCCAGTGAATTCGGCCACCGGGTGCAAACTTCTTTAGGACCTTTTGGTACAGCGGCCACAGAAACTTCGGACGCATAAAGGTCTTGTAGTAAAAGCCCGAGGACAGGAACCGTCCAACCAACTGGTTCGCGGCGCCGAGATCAAACTCGAGGCTGGGCCACACGTTCTGGGTGCTGACCACCATGCCGGCTTCCAGGCGACGGCTACCGGCCCGGACATTTGGCTCGTCGCCGACCTGTACGAACAGATTTGGGTCCCAGTGGTCGGCGGTCAGAATGCCGCGCTTGCGGTGGTACTTCATACTGCGGCCGAAGACATCGACTCCACTGGCCGCAATCGCCGAGGCGATGGTGTCGCCCTGGTACCCGGTGACGGCCTTTCCATTCCAGGTGAACGAAAGGCTCGTGGACCGGTCAATGATCTCGCCCGGTTGGGCGGTAAGTCGGTTACTCATGACGCCTCCTGGCCGCGGATCTCGTTGGTCGCGGTGTTGCGCTCAATGGTGAAGTAGCGACGGCAACCGCCCCGGCAGTACCAGGTCTCGGTGACCCAGTCAGCGGGGTTCTTCCGCATGTACAGGTATTCGCGCCACTCGACCAGAGAAGCCGTCGAGGGATCGGGACGGGGAACGAGCTCCCCGCAGTTCCGTAGATCACCCGAGTTCCGGGGACCACAGTTGGGGCAAGGTACGACAATCATTAGTGACCCACCGCCGCTGCGCCCTTTTCACCGACGAGGTCTCCCTCGGTGAAGCGCTCAATTCCGAACGGGGTGATCAGGTCCGCTGTGCGGCCGGTGGCGATCGTCTCCGCCAGGGTTTCGCCGGCCACCGGGCCGGCCTTGAATCCGTAGGTGCCCCAGCCAACGTCGACCAGGTAGCCCTCCACGGGCGTGAAGCCCATGACAGGGGAGTAGTCGGGCGTCATGTCGCAGAGGCCCGACCACTGACGCAGCAGGCGCATCTTGGAGATGCCTGGCATGAGTTCGAGTACGTGTCCGGCTAGTTCCTCGGTGAACTCGAGGGTTCCGTTGACCCGGTAGGTACCCACCGGGTCAACGGAAGCGCCGAACACGAGCTCGCCCCGGTCGGTTTGACTGACGTAGACGTGCAGCGAGCCCGACACGACCACCGTGGGCAGGAACACCTTGCATGGTTCGGTAACCGCGGCCTGTAGGGGGTGAGTGGTGATGGGTAGAGGCACGCCGGCCATGTTGGAGATGAGTGAGGCCCAACCGGCTGTGCAGTTGACGACCACGGGGGCGTTGATGTCTCCGCGACTGGTCTTCACGCCAGTGACCCGGCCGCCGGCTCCCTTTCCACCGGGACCGGAGCCGCCTTCAACGTTGATGTCGAGGACTTCGGTCTCCTGGAGGATGTGAACCCCGTGGTGGTCGGCACCCCGGGCATAGCCCCAGACGACGGCGTCGTGACGGACGATGCCGCCAGGGGGGTGGTACAGGGCGCCCATGATCGGGTACCGGGTGTTCGTCGAGACGTCCAGGCTGGGGGCCTGCTTCTTTACCTCCTGAGGGTCAATGACGCTGGAGTCGATGCCCTGGAGCTTGTTGACCTCGGCTCGCCAGTGCATGGTCCGCAGCGCTCCGTCGGTGTGGGCCAGGGTGAGATGGCCCCGCCGCGAGAACATGATGTTCAAGTTCAGGTCGGTGGCCATCGTGTTGTACAGGTCCAACGACCGGTCGTAGAAGGCCACGCCCTCAGGTGTGAGGTAGTTGGAGCGGACGATGGCCGTGTTGCGTCCGGAGCCGCCACCACCGATGTAGCCCTTGTCGACGACGGCCACGTTTGTGATGCCGTGGTTCTCGGCGAGGTAGTAAGCGGTGGCCAGGCCGTGGAGACCACCACCTATGACGACGACGTCGTACGAGTCGCTCATCTCCGGGCGACGCCACATCCGTGGCCAGTCACCCCTGGTCAGGCCGTGCTTGATGAGCGCGCCTGCTGAGTACTTCGGGGGTCGCTTCCCCATGGGCTAGTTCACCTTCCTTGCTTGGTCTTCGACGCTGCGCCACGGAAGCGGGTTGACCCCGGTGCCGTAGAGCGGTTGGTCGTCGGTTTCATCGCCGGTGGGAATCCGTGAGATCCCGACGAACCGGTCAGCGAGCATGTTGTGGAACCGATGCAGCGGCTCCTCGAACCGCGGGGAGAGGCGGCCCGGCGTATAACTGCCGGTCGACAGGCCCTTCTGTCCCCGTTGGACGATGTCGATGTCCTCGCCATTTACGTCTAGCCAGAAGTTTCGGGTGACGGCAAAGTCCTCGTCGGCCACCCGTGGGTTGGAGGGGGGAAGCAACCAGGTGCAGTGTTCGCGGGTGAAGTCCGGAGCCACGGGGTCCAGGCGCATCACGAAGACGTGATTGGGCAAGATGCTGAGGAGCACGTTAGGGAACAAGGCAATGAAGCGGCCGCTGGACAAATCGGACTGGCTGAGCCCTTCGGCTGGAGGCAAGGCGTCCCAGTCGCCACGCTCGTCGTTGGACAGGGGAGTGGTCGTCTGCCCGCAGTACATGCCGGTGCCCTGGTAGCGGTAGTGATCCTGGACACGGGAGACCTTGGCAAGTTCGGGATGCACCCAGCGCAGGTGGTAGTACTCCTGGAAGTTCTCCGAGACAAGTTTCCAGTTGGCTGCGAATTCGAGATCCCGGGTGAGATGGCTGCGCCATCCGGCAAGGCGGTAGCCGGCGAGCCGCTGATCGAGGTCGCCGAGCCACTCTTCGATCGGTGGCGTCTCGTCGGACAGACAGACGAATAGGAGGCACTGCCAGGAGGCCACTCGTACCGTGTGGAGTCCGTAGTTGGCCGGGTCGAATCGGTCCACGCCGGCATCGGCGAACTGGGGAGTGGCCACCAGGGTTCCGTCCCGGTCGTAGGTCCAACGGTGGTAGGGGCAGCGGATGGTCGACCCCAGGGTGCAGTCGCCCTCCAGCAGCTCAGTGCCGCGGTGTCGACAGGCGTTGAAGTAGCCGCGCAAATCGCCGTCATGGTTGCGGGTGAGGATCACAGAACGGCCGGCCACGGACCGCACGATGGCGCTACCCGGGGCGTCCAACTCGTCGTGAGTTCCCACGCAGACCCAAGAGGTGGAAAAGACCCGCTCCTGCTCCTCGGCGTAAAAGGTCGGGTCGGTGTATACGGCGGCCGGGAGGGCGTGAGCCTCCAGTATCGGGCGGCGGGTACCCACCCAGGCCTCCTCGGAGGTCCAGTGGGTCCCAGTAGCGGCGGTCTGCGCGTCGGTTGAAGTGCTCATGGGCGCGTACGCCCCCGTACCGGAGAGGGGGCGGGGAAAAGGTATGCCCGGTTTCACTCCCTGTAAAGGATGTGTACTCTCATGGGGGTATGAGACAGATTGATACCCCCGGGTCAACCGACCTTCCGAGTACCCAGGGGCTAACCACGTTCGCCATCGTGGCTCGACACCACAGCTTCTCCAGCGCTGCGGAGGAACTCGAGGTGGGCCAGTCGGCGGTGAGCCACGCCATCCGACAACTAGAGCGGTGGTTTGGGTGTGCCCTCTTCGACCGCGACCACCGGGGCATTCGCCTCACCGAGGAGGGGAGGATCTTGGCCGACGGAGTGGGAGCCGGCCTGGCCCGCGTCCACCAAGCCGTTCGCGACGTCCAGAATCTCCAAGATCTGGCCACCGAGGTCGTCACCATCTCGGTCTCCACGGCGACAGCCAGTCACTGGTTGATACCCAGTCTGACCCGGTTCAAGGTGGCACACCCCGAAATCGACGTCCGTTGTGTGACCACTGATTCTGATCGGAACTTTGACACCAGCACGGTCGACCTTTTCGTCCCTGTGGGTCGGGCCCGCTGGCCAGGATGCCAACGCTGGCCGTTAATGGAGGAGACCGTTTATCCGGTTTGTAGTCCCGAATACGCGACGTCTTTGGGCCCGACCCCATGGTCGCTGGGGGTCCTCATGGGAGCCGACCTACTAACGCTCCAGGAGCGCCACCGCTCGAGGATGCGATGGTCAGAGTGGTTCAAGGCACTGGGGGCTGGCGCGCCTGACGGAACAGGGGTGGGAGTTACAAACGACTACACGGTGCTCCTGCATGCCGCAATGGAAGGTCAGGGGGTGGGCCTGGGCTGGCACCACCTTGTCCGCGATCTGGTCCAACAAGGACGCCTAGTGAGGCCGGTAGACGAATCGGTAACGACCGCTGACCCGATGTGGCTCAACGCTCCACCAGGACGGGCCCTCACCTCGGCCACCGAGGTGCTACGAGACTGGCTCCTGACCGCAGACTGAGGACACTGCGCTACTCAACGACGGACCTAGGGTGGGCCGATGCCAGAACTGCACGTCGTCAACCATCCCCTGGTCAGCCACAAGCTGACCCAAATGCGGCGGACCGAGACACCCAGTGAGCGGTTCCGGCAGTTGCTTACCGAAACCAGCCTCCTCTTGGCCTACGAGGTAACACGCGAACTGCCACTGAGAAGCGTTCGAATCACTACACCAATGACCGATACAGATCAGCCTGAACTGGTCGAGGAGCCAGTGGTCGTTTCGATACTGCGTGCCGGCAACGGGCTACTAGACGGTGTCCTCAGGGTTATCCCCTCGGCCCGGGTGGGCCACGTCGGCCTTTACCGGGACCACGAAACCCTCGAGGCGGTTGAGTACTACTGCAAGCTCCCACCACTGGAGGGACGGACGGTCATCGTCGTCGACCCGATGCTGGCCACCGGGAACTCAGCAAGCGCCGCCCTCGACCGGGTAAAGCGAGACGGGCCCGCCGCCATCAGATTCCTTTGCCTCCTGGCCGCTCCTGAGGGGATCGCAGCCCTCCAAGACGCCCACCCGGATGTCGCCATCTGGACCGCGGCGATCGACGACTGCCTAAACGAGGTCGGCTACATCGTGCCGGGCCTCGGCGACGCCGGTGACCGGATCTTCGGCACGAGCTGAACGTCGACCTCGCCGACTCCTCCCAGCGGCGGCGGTAGCCGCCGTCGGGGTACTGGTCGCCGTGCTGGCTGGACCGGCAGGAGCCGAGACGGACGACAGTGGCACTTCCGAAGGGGCCGAGGACCTCACTGAGCAATTCGAAGACGCCCCTGGTGTGGTCCACCTGACCTTCGACGACGGCCCCGACCAGGCGTTCACCCCGGTGCTCCTCGATCTCCTCGACCGCCACGGGGCTAAGGCGACCTTCTTCCCCCTCGGCCGGAACCTGAAGCCCCGATGGGACCAGGACGACGTGCAGGACCTGCTGAGCCGCGGACACGCGATCGGAAACCACTCATGGCATCACCGGAGACTCACGGAGCACCATCCGTTCGACGTGGCCGCCGATCTCGAGGAGGCCTCGCTGCTACTCCGGGATCTGGCCGGGTTCCGACCCTCCTGCTGGCGGGCGCCCTACGGAGAACGAAACGAGATGGTACTGGCCGTCGCCGGGTCCCTAGGAATGGAACACGTGGAGTGGACAGCCGATCCGCAGGAATGGCAGAACCCGTGGGTACCGGTGGTCCTGGCCTACCTGATCGGAAAGCGTCACGACGGGTCGACAATCCTTCTCCATGACCGAAAATGGCTCTCGCTCCACATCGTGGAAGCCGTCGTCCCGGCATACAGCGACGACGGCTGGCGCTTCGAGGTTGTGAAATCCTGCCGGACCGGGGCTGAGCGGGAGGCGCGCATGGCCACACGGGCCGAGGGTGACGTTCCCGTCGGTCGGGTCGATGGCCTGACAAACGACGGCGACAAGATCCTGCTTACAGGTTGGGCCTACGACGCCGACGCGCCGGAGGGCGGCCTGGAGGTTGTATCCAACACTGACGGCCTGAGCCCACGCGTAGTGGGAACGACTGGGATCGAACACGATTTCGCAGTGGTCTTGGCCAGCCCGACGGGCATCACTCCGATCTGTGTCTGGGTGGCTAACGCCGGCCGACCCCGCCACGACACCTCCCTAGGGTGCCACCGCCTGCCCTAAGCGGGTTCGGAGCGTGATCGGCCGGAGTTCCGTACCCTCTTCAGGCATGCACGGCTATCCCGAGGGACCAGACCCCACCGAGGAGCGGTCCCTCCTACGGATCCAGGCCCGGGTGGCGTGGTTCATGCGGATATTGACCACCGTCGATGTCGGGGAGAGGCCCCCCGCTCCCCCCGGACCGGCCATCCACGCTGCGAACCACCGGAGCATGGCCGACCTCCTCCTCTCAACGTGCACGTTTAGCACCTGGGGTTGGCCCATCCGCCCCCTGGTCGCTGTTTCCTACTTTGAACGGCCGATGATCGGCTGGTTGCTGAGAAAGCTGCGTTGCATACCCGTGGAGGGCACCGAGGCTCTGGACCTTGCGGCCGAAGCACTCCGCGACGGATGGTCTATCGCCATCATGCCCGAGGGCCGGATTGTTCCCGAGGAGGAATGGGCCGAGACGGGCGTGGGTCGGTACCACCTGGGGATTGGCCGCCTCGCCATTGACACCGGGCTTCCGGTGGTGGCTAACGGGGCCAGCGGAACCGAAAAGCTCTGGCCTCGGGGACGGTCCCTCCCGTTCTTCCGGCCCTGGCGGCGGGTACCACTGGTGCTGCGTAGTGAGGTGGTCGGGGTGGTGGAGTCCAAGCGCGCCCGTGAAGCCACAGACGAGGTCATGGCGGCGGTGGTTCGCTGCGTAGCCATCTCGGACCGGATCGCCGGAAGAACCGTCTGACCTCGGACAACTTCAAAGCTGTCTAGCGCGCGTCGTGACCGTGCCCGTGGTCATCCACCAAAACCAGGTCGTGGGCATGGGCGTGGTGGGCGTGGTCGCCTAGGACGCGCTCGCCGTAGGCCTCCCGTAGCACGGCTGGCACCAGGATGTCGTCGGGTGGTCCCACGGCCACCAGCCGACCGTCGAGGACAACGACCTCGTCACAGTGCCGGGCTTCGTCCAGGTGGTGGGTCGTGAGGACCACGGTACGGCCATCGTGGCGCTCCTCTTCAATCACAGCCAAGATCCGTTCCTGGCTCAGAAGGTCAAGGCCCGTGATGGGCTCGTCTAGCAGGAGGACGTCGGCCTCCCGGGCCAGGGCCTGGGCCACGAGTACCCGCTGGCGTTGTCCAAAGGACAGCTGGTCGAGCGGACGGTCAAGGAGGGCGCGGACGCCGAGGCGTCCCGCGGCCCCGTCTACGGCGGCATGGTCGTGGGCTCCGAGGCGTCGGGGGACCACGGTGGGACGGAACCGGGCCATCCGCAGGACCTCCGAGACAGTCAGCGGCATCCACGACCTGGCATGGCGTTGGGGTACCAGGGCCACCGTGCTCCCGTCGCCGTGTACCAGGCCGGATGTCGGGGAGCGGAGACCGGCCAAGACCTCGAGCATTGTTGTCTTGCCGGATCCGTTTGGTCCGACAAGGGCCGTGGCTGTGCTTGGGGCGAACGCCAAGGTCACTTCGCGAAGCGCTACGTGGCCTCCCCGGATAACCGAGACGTCCCGGAGTGCGATACGCGGTGCCGAATCCATGATGAGAATCATTCTCGCTCACGTTGCGGTCGTAACCAACCCCAGCGGGATAGGAGAACAGTCAGGCTGTCTATGCGGAACGATGCGTTGACCAAACCCGCCGGATCACCAAAGATCCAGGGCCAGGCCGGCGGCTAGTGATCCGCCGAGCTCTCGGGCCGCATCCAGGTCTTCGGCGCTAACCTCCTCCCGCACGACCAGCGGCTCACCGACTGACCGCCAACCCAAGCCGGTGGCCAGTGGCACCACGGCGCCCACAGCGCCCGCCCCATCCCCTCCGGCCTTGACGACTAAGCGGTAGGGCCTCCCACGAGTGTGATCCAGACACGGGTAGTAAGTCCGGTCGAAGAAATCCTTCAATGCTCCGGACATGTACCCGAAGTTCTCTGGAGTGGCCAGCAGGTAACCGTCGGCACCCAAGACGTCCTCTACTCCAGCATGGAGCGCCTCAACCACCAGGACATCGACGGCCATCCCGGCCTTGGCAATGGTCGGATCAGAGGCCCCAGCGACTGCAGCCTCGACCAGAGCACGGGTCCCACCGGAGGCGGAGTGCCAGACCACAAGCAGGGTGCGCATGTCGGGCACGACAGTTCACCAGGTCCTGAAGAGCAACGCCCTCAGAAGTGGTACGGGAAACCCGAGTAGTCCTGGGGCCGCTTTTCCAGGAACGCGTCCCGACCTTCCCGGGCCTCGTCAGTCCCGTAGGCCAGGCGGGTTGCCTCGCCGGCAAACACCTGCTGACCGACAAGACCATCGTCGATCAGGTTGAAGGCGAACTTAAGCATCCGCTGGGCTGTTGGACTCTTGGCGTTAACGGCGGCTGCCCACTCCAAGGCCACCTCCTCGAGGCAGTCGTGGTCAACCACCTCGTTGACCATCCCCATGGCGTGTGCCTGCTCGGCTGTGTACTCCCGACCGAGAAAGAACACCTCACGGGCGAACTTCTGGCCCACCTGGCGCGCCAGATAGGCCGAGCCAAAGCCCCCGTCGAAGCTGGCCACGTCAGCATCCGTCTGCTTGAAGCGGGCGTGTTCGCGGCTGGCCAGAGTCAGGTCGGCAACCACATGGAGGCTGTGACCGCCACCGGCCGCCCAGCCGGGCACCACAGCGATGACCACTTTGGGCATAAACCGGATCAGGCGCTGGACCTCAAGGATGTGGAGACGCCCCGTCCGGGCCGGGTCCACCGTGTCGGCCGTCTCCCCATCGGCGTAGCGATAGCCGTCATCACCTCGAATCCGCTGATCACCGCCCGAGCAGAACGACCAGCCGCCATCACGAGGCGAAGGCCCGTTTCCTGTCAACAGCACTGTGCCCACGTCCGAAGCCATCCGAGCATGGTCCAGCACCCGGTAAAGCTCGTCGACGGTGTGTGGCCGAAAGGCGTTTCGAACCTCCGGGCGGTCAAAGGCCACCCGAACGGTTCCCTGGTCCACGGCCCGGTGATAGGTCAGGTCGGTCAGATCAAATCCGTCCACGGGCTCCCATCGCCCAGGATCGAACGTCTCAGAGACAGCGACATCGCCCATGGCGGGGGAGCATACGGCCCGTTGGCCGACCGGCCTGAACCGGTGTCTACCATCGCAACATGGGAGACCGCAGGGTTGACGTCAGGCGCGAGGCGGTAATCGCCGCCGACCCCGACGCCGTCTGGGCCATCGTGGCCGCTGCCGAACGCCAAGCAGAGTGGTTCCCCGGAATGGTCACGTCGACCGTCAAAGACGACGTCCGCACCGTCGTCGCGGCTTCCGGGGCCATCTTCCTGGAAGAAATTCTGGCCATCGACGACGACACCCGGTGTTTCGAGTACCGAATCACCGGCCCCCTCCACCTCGACCACCACCGAGGGCGCATAACCGTGCAAGACGACCCCGGAGGAACAAGGGTCGTCTACGAACAAGAACTCGAACCGAAAGCGTTGGCTTACGTCCTGGACGGCGCTCTCGGCGACGCTCTGGTCGGCCTACGGGACCTCGTAACCGACGGGAAGACGTCCCGGGCCTATCACGACGGTGATGCCTGATGGGCCGGGGAATCCTGTTCGTCACCACCGACCAGCAGCGCTTCGACGCCCTCGGTTGCAACGGCGGACAGGTGGCCCGAACCCCGGTGATCGACGGCTTAGCCGCTGCAGGAGTCCGATTCGAACGGGCCCATCCCCAAAACGTGGTCTGTATGCCGTCCCGGGCCACCATGCTCACCGGCCAGCACGTCCGCACCCACGGAGTCTGGATGAACGGCGTCCCCTTGCCGGCCGACGCACCCACCGTCGCTGGCCTCCTCCATGAGGCGGGCTGGCGGACCGGTCTGTTCGGCAAGGCGCATTTCGAACCCTTCCTAGACCCGTTTCTCCGGTTCGCCGAAAACCAGATGGGAACTTCTGGCTCAACTGACGAAAATGGTAAACCTCACCGGGGATTCGACCGAATGGAACTGGCCGGCCACGGCCCGGCCGGCCTAGTGCACTACCGACGGTGGATGAGAGAGCACCACCCAGAGCACATCGGTGGCTTCTTCCCCGTCCTCGACCTCAGTCTCAACGTAAACGCCGAAGGAGGCGGGGACAGCGGAGCCCCCCAGGTTCGGCACAACCAGGTACCACGACACGCCTACCACACGGACTGGGTCGCCGATCGAGCTATTGAGTGGCTCCACGGCCTTGAAACCGACGACAACTGGTTTTGTTGGCTGAGCTTTCCAGACCCCCACCACCCGTGGGACCCACCGTCTTCCGAACTCCACAGGGTCCCGTGGCGGGACCTAAATCTCCCAGCCGGCTATCCGGAGAACCGAGTGGAAAGAGAGACAGCGCTCGACGCCAAGGCCCCCCACTGGCGGCGTTGGTATGACGGGACCTTGGTCTCCAACTACGAGGCTCCAACCCACTGGACCCCAGCCAGTCTCACCTCCAACCAGGTACGCGAAGTCGACGCCATGGCCCATATCGAGAACGAGTTGATCGACGAGGCCCTGGGCCGGGTGCTGGGCGCCCTCGGAGACCAGGGCCGGACGGCCGGGACTGACGTGGTATTCACTACCGACCACGGCGAATTCCAGGGCGACCACGGGCTCCTGTTCAAAGGGCCGTACCACGTGGATTCCCTGATGCGCCTACCCCTCGTCTGGCGCCCGGCACCAGACCGCCACGTAGCCCCAGCAGTGGTGACCGACCCGGTGGGACTAGTGGACCTCGCCCCGACGTTTTGTCGGATTGCCGGCCTCCCAGTCCCGGGCTGGATGGACGGTGAGCCGCTGCCGACTTCGGCAACAGAGGCGACCGAACAAGAAAGGCAACGGGTCCTCACCGAATGGGACAGCGTCCATCCAAGCGGCGTCGAGGTCCACCTTCAAACCATCACCCGAGACGGGATGGTTTGTACCCGCTACGAGTCGGGGACCTGTCACGACGGAACCGAGGGAGAACTCTGGGACCTGGCCGAGGACCCCCTCCAGCGGATCAACCTTTGGGACGACACCTCCCGGAAGAGCCTCCGGGACGACCTCCTAGCGGACCTCGCCGACGCCCTGCCGCCGCGGCCCTCAAACCGCCTAAGAGTCGAGTCCCCGGTCTGAGGCGACACCACATCTCAGCGCGGTCAGCCCTCATCGGTGGCCACCTGTTCCAGGGCTCCCGAGGCCAGAAGGGCAGTCACCCGGTCCGGCTCCATCTGCAAGTCTTGGACGCAGAAGGACCAACTGTGCTCCCCTATGAGTGGTGCCGGCCCGCAGGGGGGCTCCGGCATGGCGGAACCTCGTATACACGTCCCCTCTAGGACCATGGGGCCCAGACCGGTCTGGTCTATCTCGACCAAAAACCCCCGCTCCATCAGATGGCGGTCCTCGAGTTGGTCAAACGGATTCGTTACCCGACCAGCAGGCACGCCGACAGCTTGACAGCGGTCCTGTACCTCAGACGACCCAAGGGTCCTCGTCCAAGAGGCCAGCCCGCTGTTCACCCGCTCCCGCTGTGCCAGGCGACCGTCAGTGGTGGCCAGGTCGGGGCTCGCGGCCCACTCCGGACAGTCCATAGCCTTCCGTAATGCGGCCCAGTCGTCGTCATGGCGGACGCAGACCACGCACCACCGGTCCTCGCCGGCGCACGGGAACACGCCCCACGGGGCACCAATGGGGGAGTCGTTACCTTCCGGTCGTGCCGCTCCAGGTTCCAGCGCCTCGGCCAGGAGGACGTCGCCAAGGGTGGCCACCATGGACTCGACCTGCGCGACCTCCACGTGGGCCGGAAGTGATCCCCGCCGCATACCGATCAGGGTGGCTAGAGCCCCGATGGCGCAAAGACGTCCGGCTAGGTGGTCCGGGTGGACCGCGTTGTTGCCCGGCGGGCCGTCGCCGTCGTCGAACGCCCAGAGCCAACTGAGTCCGCCCGCCGTCTGAATGGTGGGCCCGTAGCCCGTCCAAGCGGCCTGGATTCCCCGAGAACCCATTAGTTGGCTGGAGACCAGCACGGCCTTCGGATTGAGACGTCGGACGTCCTGCCATCCGATCCCCAACCGGTCCATAGTTCCCGTGGAGTTGTTCTCAATCAGGACGTCGGCCCACGCAACCAGGCGCTCCACGACCTCCCGGGCATCGGGATGTTTCAGGTCAAGGCCGAGGCAGCGCTTGTTGCGACTGCAGGAGGCGAACGAGGGCGTTACCTCACCGCCCATGAAGATCCGGAGGAAGTCGGGATAAGACCGGCTCTCCACCTTGACGACGTCGGCTCCAAAGTCGGCCAGCATGCGACCGCACTCCACGCCGACACCGCCGTGTCCGAAGTCGGCTACCCGGAGACCCTCCAGCGGCAGACTCCCGGAACCGTCGACCAGGGCGGAGAGTTCGAAGGGTGGTTCCTGAAACCCGAGCGTGTGCTCACCCGGGTCCGGCGACCGGAACCGGTAGCCAACCCGTTCCCCGTCAAATTCCCATAGCCCGGACACCACTGGGGCCCGGGTAGTCGAGGAGACGTCGACATCCCAGAAGGTGCCGCGCGAGGCAAAGTGCTCGTCGATCAGGATGTCGGCCGGATTCAACATGGGCGTGGCCACGATGCCGCGCCGCTGAGCCTCCCGGCATCCCTCCACCATCGTCCGGTCCGACCAGTGTTTGGCGAACGCCTCATTGATCTGCCGAAGGTGGGATAGGCGGTTAGCGAATGACTCCCAGTATTCGCCGGCGAACTCCTCCGGCTGATCCATCCACTCCCACATGGCCCGCCACTGGCCGGGTGTAAGGACCACCTGCCGAACGGCCCCGTCGGCGCACGGCACCGTGGGGTACATCAGGCTGTCCCCCTGCCGGAGGGTTGACATACCAGCCCCGAGGTGTCGACGGTGGCTGGCGAGGGGCACTCCCCAGGTGTTCATCTGGGCCACGGCCTCTAGGGCAGACACATCAAGGTGCTGGCCACCTCCGCCCCGGCTGCGTTGCACGAGGGCCACCAGAATGGCGTGAACACCCAGGATCCCCAGGGTGTCACTGGCCAGGGTGCACGGAGGCAGCAGGGGAGGCTTCTCCGGAATACCCGAGAGAGCCAACCAGCCGGACAGGCCAAGGATCACGTCATCGGTGGACTCCATGTCTCGGTAGGGGCCGGTCTGTCCAAAGTCAGTGAGCGATGCGATCACGAGATCAGAGTTGGAGGCGGCCAGGTTCTCGACGCCGATACCCAGGCTCGCCAGGTGGCCAGGCGGAAATGACTCCACCACCACGTCTGCGTGTGCCGCTAGGGACAGCAGACGGTCTCGGTCTACCTGGTCGCTCAGGTCCAAGATCGCACTGCGCTTATTCGTGTTGCGGTAGGCGAAGTACAGCGACGTCCCGTCGGTGCCGAACGGTGGGAGGCGTCGACTGGTCGAACCGGTCGGAGGTTCGACGAGCAGCACGTCAGCTCCAAGGTCACCCAGCAGTCGACCGCAAAGGTCGCCCCGGCCGTGGCAGAGGTCGATGACCCGGAGGCCCTGCAGGGGTCTGTTTATGGGGGGCATCCGTCCTCCGGAACGGCAGCGGGCCACCCCGGGTCTACCACCCGATCCCGGGACGGAACGATCCGACGGGTACGGCACCACACCGGATCCCACGGGTACCCTGCGCCTGCCCACCCACGGGCACGTTCGCCATGCACCGCCACCCACCCGTTCCCCGTCTCCGTCGGCTCCTAGTGCTCTCTGGAGCACTACTGGTTGTTCTGGCCCTCCCAGCAGAAGCAATCAAAGAGACCGAGTCCATCCGTGACGCTCGGGACAAGAGGGAGGCGGCCAAGGACAGCGCAGCGACCGCAGCAGAGGCCCTGGAGGTCGTGGCGGCCGCCGACGACGTGGTGGCCGACGCGTTGCATGCTCTGGACGACGCAGTGGCCCTCCAAGAGGCGAAAATTGCCGCCGCCCGCCAGGCCATCGAGGCAGCCGAAGCCGAGGCCACTCTGCGGTGGGTTCAGGCGGACCAGGTGGAGGCCGAGGTGGCCGAGCTGCGGCTCCGGATCCAGGAACTGGCTATTGATGTCTACATCTCCCGTATGCGGCCGGGCAGCCTGCTCGAATCTCGGGACCTCACTGAGGGCGTCCGGCGGGCCGCCATCCTGGACGCGGTGACCGGCGACCGGGGCGACATGGTCGATCGGCTCCGTGCCCTCGAGTCGGACCTGGAGGACATTGCCTTCTCGGCCGATGACGCCATCCGCGAGGCCGATGCGCGGCAACGGGAGTTGGAGTCATCAATTTTGGTCCTGGACCGTCGGATCGCCGCCAAGGAGAACGTGAAGGGTGAGTTGGAGGAGCGGATTCGGGCCTATGAGGAAGAGATCCGGCAGTTCGAACGCGACCAGTACGTCATGGCTATTCTCATCGAGAACCTGATCGCCGAAGAGCTCCGTAAGTCGGCGCCCGACCTGACTAAAGAATCCGGTCAGGGCTTCATCATGCCCATGGAGGGAAAGATGGGATCAGGTTTCGGACCTCGGATCCACCCCATCTTCGGGACCAAGCGCCAGCACAACGGGGTGGACATCGGATGTGTCAGGGGTCAGCCCATCTGGGCGGCCAAGGCGGGGAAGGTCATCTTCGCGGGCTGGAAGAACGGCTACGGCAACATCGTCTTAATCGAGCACGAGGGCCCGGTAGTTACCTTGTACGCCCACCAGGAGGAGCTGCACGTCTCAAGCGGCTACGTGATCGACAAAGGCGAGGTGCTCGGCAAGTGCGGCTCCACCGGATGGTCGACCGGCCCACACCTCCACTTCGAGGTCCGAACCGGTGGCGAGGCTAAGGACCCGATGATCGTCCTCCCGGGCTAAGCCTGATTGATCCAACAACGTCGAAAAGAGCCCCGAAAGGCCCCTTTCGGGCGCCTTGATGTTGGTTTAGCCGACAAAAGCCGATGCGAACACTAGGGACACGATCGTCATCACCTTGATGAGGATGTTCATAGCTGGGCCGGAGGTGTCCTTGAACGGGTCGCCCACCGTGTCGCCAACAACGGCCGCCTTGTGGCTTTCCGAGCCCTTGCCGCCGTGGTGACCGCTTTCGATGTACTTCTTTGCGTTGTCCCACGCTCCGCCGGCGTTGGCCATGAAGATGGCTAAACAGAAGCCAGAGACCAGCGCGCCGGCTAGGAAGCCACCCAGTGCGTTGATGCTGATGAAGCCCATGACCAAGGGAATGACCACGGCCAGCGATCCGGGGAGCACCATCTCCTTTAGCGATGCCGTGGTGGAGATGGCCACGCAGCGCGCCGAGTCCGGGTGTACCCCCGGCTGGCCCTCTCTCAGGCCTGGGATCTCCCTGAACTGGCGACGGACCTCTTCGATCATGTCGTGGGCGGCCCGGCCCACGGCGTCGATGGTCAGGGCAGCGAAAAGGAAGGGCAGCATGGCACCGAGGAACAGGCCGATGAAGACGGTTACGTCGCCGACGTCGAGGGACAACGAGCCGCCCGCCTGGCTGACCGCGAATTCGAAGCTCTTGAATAGGGCCAGGGCGGTGAGGGCAGCTGAGCCCACGGCGAAGCCCTTGGCTACGGCGGCGGTGGTGTTTCCCAGCGAGTCCAAGGCGTCGGTGACCTCGCGGACGCTCGGGTCCAGCTCGGCCATCTCGGCGATTCCGCCAGCGTTGTCGGCGATCGGGCCGTAGGCGTCAACTGACACAACGACCCCTGTGGTGGCCAGCATTCCTATGGCGGCTACCGCGATTCCGTAGATTCCACCGTCCAGGGCACCGATGGAGTCGAAGGCCATCTCGCCGCCCCAGTAGGCGACGCCCACACCAATACCCAGTAGGGCTACAGAAGTGGCGACCGAGACCATCCCGGCCGATATGCCGCCCAGGATTGTGGTGGCGGGTCCGGTCTCCGTCTGCTTGGCGATCTTCTTGACCGGGCCGAAGTGGTCTGAGGTGTAGAACTCAGCCGTCTTGCCTAGTGCCCAGCCCACGACGAGGCCCCCGATCACTGCGATAGCAAGACCTAGCGGGGAGTCAAAGGCGTCGTTGTCGCCGAACAGCCAGTAGGCGACGCCCACTGTGCCGACCGCGGTCAAGGCCATGGCCACGTTGGTTCCCATGTGGAGGGCTTTTGACAGCGCCTTGGTGTCGGTAGAGGTCCCGCCCTTGACCAAGAAGGAACCCAGAATGGAGGCCACCATGCCCACCAGGGCGATGGCCATGGGGAATGCGAGCAGGGAAATGTTGGTGGTGGCGCTGGCCTGCTCGGCGCCTAGGCCGAGGGCGAAAGCCACCAGTGAGATTGGGGCGATAATCGACCCTGCGTAGCTCTCGAACAGATCGGCGCCCATGCCGGCCACGTCGCCCACGTTGTCGCCCACGTTGTCGGCGATGGTGGCTGGGTTCCGGGGATCATCCTCCGGGATGCCCGCTTCGACCTTGCCCACCAGGTCGGCGCCCACGTCAGCTGCCTTGGTGTAGATGCCGCCCCCTACGCGGGAGAACAGGGCGATTGACGATGCGCCCAGCCCGTAGGCGGTCACGACCTCGAAGGCGTCGTCGACCTCGAGGACCAACACGAAGAGCACATACACGAACATGAGGCCTAGGAGGGCCAAACCAGCAACCGTGAAGCCCATGACTGCTCCGCCCCGGAAGGCGATCGGGAGGGCGCGGCCGGGACCGTCCTTGGCTGCCTCCGTCGTGCGGGCATTGGCCATGGTCGCCACCGTCATACCCACGTATCCGGCAAGGCCAGACAGGAAGGCGCCGATCACGTAGGTCACGGCGGCTGCCGGTGCGATCAGGGCAGCGATGAGCACGGCCATCACCACCACGAATACCGAAACCCAGCTGTACTCCTTCTTGAGGAAGGCCCGGGCGCCCTTCTGTATCTCGGTCATGAGGAAGACCATGCGCTCGTCGCCCGGAGAGGCGGCCTTTACGTTGGTGTAGAAGAACCAGGCGAGTAGTAGGCCCATGAGGCCCGACGCGCCCGCCAGATAGGGAATGGCGTCCAAGGGAGTGTCTCCAAGGGTGTGTAGGACGTTGGGAAGTTCCACCCGACCAACTCGGTGGACGGAACTGGCCCCGATACCCGCCGGTTGCGGCGGATCGCGCAGGGACGCAGGGACTCTAGTGAGTCCAATGCCCGGGACCGACCTCTTCCAAAGAATGGAGTCACCGATCGGGGAGACGGAAGCGGTGCCGATGGGTCACAATGCGGGCCGTGGAACCGACCTCGGCATCTGTCGATGACGTCCGGGGCGAGATGCTGGCCCGACGGCGGGCCTTAGCCGCCGACGTGGTCGCCCGAGCGTCTGCCGTGGTGGTGGAACGCCTTCGGGGCCTGCCCGAGGTCCGAGAAGCCCAGACCATCGGCGCCTACCTAGGCGTTCGCGGCGAGGTGGACCCGTCGGCCCTCTGCGACGATGAAGGTCTCGACGTGGCGCTTCCAGTGACCACGCCGGGAGAGCCTCTGCGGTTCGTGGTTCCCGTAGGACCGTTGCTCGACGGCCCCTTTGGGATCCGCCAGCCAGGCGATGGCCGCGAGGTATCACCCGACGACCTGGACCTTGTCCTGCTCCCCGTAGTTGTCGCCGACGAGCTAGGCAACCGCGTCGGTCACGGTGCCGGCTTCTACGACCGCACATTCGCGCGTGACCGACGAGCGGATCCGGCTCGACCGCTCCTGATTGGCCTGTGTCATGCCTTCCAAGTGGTTTCGCGACTGGAGGCCCGATCGTGGGACGTACCCCTAGATCTAGTGGTGACCGAGGTCGGCCTGGTTCGCCCCGGGATGTGAGCGGGCTTCCGTCGATTGGGTCCGTCGGAGAAGGGGCATGCCACCCGCGCCGCTCGTCCATAAGGAAGGATTGGTGCTGTGCGCATCATCGTGGTGGGTGCCGGCGAGACCGGCACCTACGTTGCTGAACGCCTGAATGGGCAGGGCCATGAGGTGGCCCTCATTGAGAAGGCCCCCGAGCGCTTTCTTGAGGTTCGGGAGCAGTCTGACTTCCTGACCGTCCCGGGCAGCGGAACCGACATGGACGTCCTCCAGGCCGCGGGAATTGAAGACACTCACCTCCTGGTAGCCGTTACCCGAAGCGACGAGACCAACATCTTGATCGCCCTGCTGGCTCGCCGAGCCGGGGTGGCCAAAACGGTGGTCCGGGTGGAGTCCCGAAGCCTGCGACGCGCAGAGGTAGACGCTCTGTTTGACGGAGCGGATGACCACCTGGTGATAGATCCGGACGAGGAAGTTGCCGAGGCCGTCCTGCGGCTCATGGAGTATCCGGGTGCACTCGAACTCAAGCAGATGGCCGGTGGCGAGGTAGTAGTCCTTAGCGCCCGCCTTCCCGGCCATGCACCGCTGGTCGGTCAGTCCCTCCATGCCCTGGGAGCCGAGCTAGAACCGGACTGGGATTTCATCGTGGGATCGATTACCCGGCGTGAACATGAGGACGCAGACGAGGACACGATCATCCCCCGTGGCGACTGGATCCTGCGTGAAGCCGATCTGCTGACCGTGATCTGCAAGCGACGCGCCCTGCGCGACGTCACAACCCGCATGGGTTTGGCCCGCGACATGCCGACCAGGGCGCTTCTCCTGGGTGGCGGGAGAACCGGCCAGATGCTGGCCGAGCAACTGATCGAACGGGGCCTTGATGTGGCCATCATTGAAAAACGCGAGGAACGGGCCGAGGAGCTCTCTGAGATGTTCGCTGGCCGGGCCCTTGTGTTCGGGGGCGATATCGCTAATGCCGAGATGCTGGACGAAGCTGACGTTGCCGGCCAAGACGTAGTCATTGGGCTGACCGGAGCAGACGACGCCAACGTTCTGGCCTGCCTGTATGCCAAGGATGCTGGGCGCCGGCGGCGGTCGCCTCGCGACGAGGGTGGTCCAGAAACCATTGCTGTGGTCCACAGCCTGGGGCTTCTAGGCCTTCTGGAGTCACACCGGGTGGACGCCACCCTCAGTCCCCGGACAGCGTCGGCCAACAGTGTGCTCCGATTCGTACGTGGCGAGGGCGAAACGGTGGCCGCCGTAGCTACCTCGCTTCACGGAGACGCCGAGGTGCTGGAGTTGGCGGTCGCCGACGGGTGCGGCTGCGACGGGAAGTCCATCGCCGACCTGGGCCTCCACGAGGACGTACTCATCGCTGCCATCGTCCGAGACGGGAAGCCCCAGATCGCCCGTGGCCGAAGCACCCTACGGGCCCGGGACCACGTGATCGCCGTGACCCGTCCCAGCCAGGCACCGGTCCTGTCGTCGCTGTTCGAGTGATCCGGCTGGTCGGATGATCTTCACCGCCCCGGCCCGCCGACGATCGGCGGCCGGGACCGGCCCCCCTTGGGCCTCGTGGACTTCGGCCGGTGCACAGGCTGTCGCAGCCGCCCTGGGTGGCCTGAGCCTCCTGGCGATCTCGTCGGGACTGGTGGACCTACTCGGAGCGGGCGACGACACCACCGTCTTCCTCCTTGCCGGAACCCTGTCGGGCCTGGCTGCCGCTTGGTTATTGGTACTGATACATCCGCCAGACCGCGTCCGGGACTCCCACGTCCTGTCGGGAGTCGCTGTCGCCCTACCGCTGCTCGTCGGCCTGCTGGCTGGTCTCCACCTGCTTGTTGGAAGCACCACTTCGGTTGTTGATGCGCTGGCTGAGGCCACCGCCGGCCTGACCACAACCGCCCTTGGGGCAATCAAGCCGGCCGGTAGCGACCACGGTCTGCGATTCCTCCGGGCAGCCACCCAGTGGGCGGGAGGCCTCGGAGCCCTGTTCGTAGGCGTGGCCATCCTCCCGTTCTTTGGGGCGGGACGTGAGTTCGCTGACCGGTCACGGATACGGGGGCGCCGACCCATGACCCCCACCCAACGGATAGCCCTACGCAACATCCTGATCGTGTACGGCACAGCCTCCGTGGCGACCTGGTTGGCCTACACGGTTGCCGGCCTTTCAATCTTCGACGCCCTCCTGGTGGCCATGGCCACGGTGTCCACCGGAGGGATTGTGGACGGCGACCCGTTCGCCCGGCCTGCTGTTCAGTGGGTAGCAGTAGGAGGCATGGTGGTCGCTGGGACCAGCCTGGTCGTTCTCTGGCGCCTGGCTGTCGGACGGGCCCGGGGGCTGTGGCGGTCGGCAGAATTACGGGTCTACCTAGGTCTGCTTGTTATCGGAACGGTGCTCTTTCTCTTGTGGACTGACGGAGCGGGACCGGAGGGCGTCCGCCACGCTGCATTCACAGTGACTGCGGCGGTGACGACCACTGGCTTCCCGTCGGCACCGGCCGGAACGTGGTCAGCCGCTGCTCCCGTCCTCCTGCTGGGACTGGTGTCCATCGGACCCATGACCGGATCGGCCGGCGGCGGCTTCCAGATCCTGCGCCACCGGGCCCTCCTCCAGGTCGCCCTCCGTGAGATGGTCCGCCAGATTCACCCTCGGGCCGTGGTCCGGGTTCGCCTCGGTGGCCGGGTGGCCGCTGAGGGCACTCTCGCACGGGTGGTAGTCACCCAGTTCCTGTCGGTCAGCGTGCTGTTCGTGACGGCTCTTGCGGTGGCCGTCCTCGGGCTTGACCTTGTTCCCGCCCTCGGGGCCGCCGTCCACGCGATTTCGACCGCCGGACCGGTTCGAGCATTGGACGGAACGGTCCTCGACCCATCGGCCTGGCCAGCTCCCGCCCGTCTGGCCCTGCTCCCGGCCATGGTCATTGGTCGGCTCTCGATCTATCCGGCTCTGGTGGCCCTGAGTGCCGGAGCGGCGGTATGCCGCAACCGAATTCGACTGGCCCGCAGGATTCGGTCCTATCGGGGGCGGACGCTATGACCACCCCAATTTCCCTGGAGGACCGGTGGGCGAGCACCACCGGTCACGTGACCGGCCTGGCCCTGCTGTTCATGTCTGCGGGCATGCTTGTCTCAGCCATCGTTGGACTGGTGGCAGGCTCGGCCGGATTGGCCCTACTTGGGGCGACGGCAATTACGGCCTTTCTCGGAATAGGCCTGTCGTGGACGACTCGGCCCGGCGCTCTGGACCACGCCACCGTCTTCACAGCGGTGGGGGGCACCTGGGTGGCCGCCTCGATGGTCGGGACGCTTCCCTATCTTCTGGCCGGAACGTTCGCTGTCGCCGGTCGACCGTGGACAGTTGTGGTCGCCGACGCCTTGTTCGAGTCGATCTCCGGTTACTCGTGTACGGGATCAACCGTCTTCGGTAGTCACAATCCGATCGCCGACCAGGGCGCGGGAATCCTGCTCTACCGACAGCTCACGCAGTGGGCCGGGGGCATGGGCATCGTGGTCCTCGTAGTAACCGTCCTGCCGTCCCTCAGAGCCAGTGGCCTCGGCCTGATCGACGCCGAGGCTCCCGGCATGGGAGTGGACCGGCTGGCCCCGCGGGTCCGCGACACGGCGATTCGCTTCTGGCGTCTCTATCTGGGACTCACCGTGCTCATCGCCGTCGGCCTCCTGGTGGCCGGCATGGGCCCGTTCGATGCTGTAGCCCACGCCCTCACCACCGCCTCTACCGGAGGCTTTTCGACCCGGGACGCATCGATCGGACACTGGGACAGCATCGCCGTGGAGTCCGTCCTAATCGTGGCCCTGATCCTCGCAGCGGCCAGCTTCACGCTCCACAGCCGTTCGTGGAGCCGGAAGCGGATCACCCACTTCGCTGACCACGAGTTTCGCGGATTCCTGAGCGTCCTGGCCATCTGCACACTTGTCGTGTCAACACTCCTGGCCCTCGACGGCATGGCTCCCGGACGCGCCTTGCGCATCGGACTATTCAACGTGGTCACCCTGGGCACCAGCGGTGGCTTCGGCAACGCCACCGGGGCGGGCAGCGACGGCGACTTCGTCCGCTGGGCGGCCGGACCACAGCTCATCCTCCTGTTCCTCCTTGTCTTTGGAGGGTGTACCGGGTCCACCGCCGGCGGAGTGAAGATCATGCGACTCCGGGTCGGCATGGCCCATGCCGCCCGCACCCTGCACAGCTTCCGCCGCCCGCGGGCCCTGCTCCCAGTCCGTCAGGGCACGGCGACCCTTCCGGATTCCCTAGTGGACCGCGTCGCCGGCTTCATGGTCGTGTACGGCATGTTGGTGGTCGGGGGAACAGTACTGGTGGCCGCCCTGGGCGTGGACCTGGTTACGGCGGTCAGCGGGGTGATCGGATCCCTGGGCAACATGGGACCCGCTCTGGGAGACGCTGGCCCCACGGCCTCCTTTGTGGACGGCTTTCCAACTCCGGCTCGCTTGGTGCTAGCCCTCCTGATGCTGGTCGGACGCTTGGAGATCTTCCCCATGCTGTTGATGCTGGTGGCGCCCTACCGGTCATTCCGGGGAGCGTCCCGGCAGACGAGGCGCCCCGGCCACTAGCCGGACAACAGCTCCACCAGCAGGGCCTGCAAGTGGCCCGGGTCGGCACTGCCGCAGGTTTCCCGGGCGCTATGCATAGCCAGCTGGGCAACGCCCAGGTCGACGGCCCGGATTCCGGTCGCGGCCGCTGTGACCGGACCAATAGTCGTGCCACAGGGCAAATCTCCCCGGCTGACAAAAGACTGCAGAGGGACCCCGGCCCGCTCTGCGGCCAGCCGCACCACCCCGGCTCCCTCGGCGTCCGTGGCGTAACGCTCTCCGGCGTTGAACTTCAAGACAGGACCACTATTCAGGTGGACTAGATGCTCCGGGTCGTGCCGATCGACGTAGTTGGGATGCGTGGCGTGGGCCCCGTCGACAGAGAGGATCAGCGACCCTGAAATCCGTCGGGACTCCAGGGCCACGAATCGCCGAAGCGTTCGAAGCAGCAGCGGCCCTGCGGCCCCGCTGCTCGACACACTGCCTACTTCCTCATGATCGAACAGAGCCAGGACTGGGACCGGACCGTCAGCTTCAGCGGTCGCCGCCAGGGCCTGAGTGCCGGCATGGCAGGAGAGGAGATTGTCGATACGCGGTGCACTAACCAGATCACGAGTGGCGCCGGCCAGCACCGAAGGGGAAAGGTCATGGAACATCACATCCCACCCCAACACGGCATCCTCTGGGACTCCGGCCGCCGAGGCCATCAGAGCAGCGAAGCCACCTGGTGTCGACCCGCCGGTCCCGATGATGGGGGAGAGGTGGTCTTGGGGGTTCAGCACCAGCCCCTTCTCGTTGACGCCTCGGTCTAGGTGGATGGCCAACTGAGGGATCCGGGCAAGGGGGCGGTCATCGCGTACTAGGACCTGTCGCACGTCGTCGCCGTCCCGGACCGCCAGGCGACCCGAAATCCCGAGATCTCGGTCCAACCAGGAGTTGAGGAGGGCCCCGCCGTAGACCTCCACCCCCAGTTGGCGGCATCCGGCAGCATCACGGTCAGGAACCGGCTTCAACCGGAGATTCGGGCTATCAGTATGGGCACCGACGATTCGTACAGGGGCGTCACCAGCCCGACCCTGATCCACCCAGGCCACTAGGGCGCCTCCGGAACGCACCAGGTGGCGCCCCGGTTTGGGAGAATCATCGTCCTGACCGATTTCTACGAAACCGGCCTCACTCAGGCGGCGAGCGGCCTCGTCGACAGCGTGGTACGGGCTAGGCGAGCTGTCGATAAACCGGCAGAGGTCGACAGCGGACGAGGGGTCCTGATGGGACATGCCTCTATCATGGACCGTCGACAGCCGAGTTGAGACGCCCGCCCCACGGTGGCATCTCATGACAGTCGCTCCGACCGACGGCGTTCCGGGCGATCTCCAGATAGTGGACCCTGACCGGTCCCGAACCCAGGAGACCACCATCCCGAAAAGGTCCGTCTATTCCGAGCCCGACGAGCCGGCTGTGCGCCGGGGCCTACCGCCCGCTCAGGGTCTCTACGACCCCCGCATGGAGCACGACTCGTGCGGCGTCAATTTCGTCTGCCACCTACACGGCGTGGCGACGCACCGGATCGTTCAGTTGGGAATCGGCGCCCTATGCAAGATGCAACACCGGGGAGCCCTCGGGGCCGAGACCAACACCGGGGACGGTGCCGGTCTACTAATCCAGGTTCCTGACGACTTCTACCGCCAGGTAGTGCCATTTGACCTCCCCGAGGCGGGACGGTACGCCACCGGAATCGCCTTCCTGCCCCAGGGGGACGACCCGGCCGACCAGGCCGCTACTGAGATAAACCGCATCGCTGTCGAGGAAGGCCTGGAGGTTCTCGGATGGCGAGACCTACCCATCGACGACTCGATGATCGGCGACGCCGCCCGCTCCACTAAGCCGACATTTCGCCAGGTGTTTCTGGCCGGTTCGGAGGGACCCGAAGGTCGACCGGCTGGCCTAGCCCTGGACCGAATCGCCTACGTGGTCCGGAAGCGGACCGAGCACGAAGTGGCGGTGACCGAGGAGAACGGGCAGGACCACGGCGTTTACTTCCCGTCGCTCTCGGCCCGGACCATTGTCTACAAGGGGATGCTCACCACCCTGCAACTCTCTGAGTTCTTCGCCGACCTCACTGACGAACGAGTGGTGAGTGCTCTGGCTCTCGTCCACTCCCGCTTCTCGACCAACACGTTCCCGTCGTGGCCGTTGGCCCATCCCTACCGCTTCATCGCCCACAACGGTGAGATCAACACCGTGCAGGGGAACCGAAATTGGATGCGAGCCCGGGAGGCGTTGATGGCCACCCAAGTACTGGACGGCGACCTAGACAGGCTGTTCCCGATCTGCACGCCGGGAGCTAGCGATTCCGCAGGATTCGACGAGGCTCTGGAACTGCTGACCATGGGCGGCTACTCGCTGCCCGAGGCTGTCCTAATGATGATCCCGGAACCGTGGGAGAACCACGCCGAGATGTCCGACGACCGGCGAGCCTTCTACCAGTACCACGCGTCCCTGATGGAACCGTGGGACGGTCCGGCGTCTATCGCCTTCACCGATGGCACAGTTATCGGGGCCGTCCTTGACCGCAACGGCCTGCGCCCTAGCCGCTACTGGGTGACCTCCGAGGACCTGGTGGTCATGGCCAGCGAGGTCGGCGTGGTCGACGTGCCAACAAGCGAGGTGGTTGAGAAGGGACGCCTGCAACCTGGCCGGATGTTCCTGATCGACACCAAAGAAGGTCGGATCATTCGTGATGACGAAATCAAAGCCGGGTTGGCCTCCGCCCGGCCATACCGCCAATGGCTGGAACGGAATCTGGTCCACCTAGATGACCTTCCTCCCAGAGAGCGGACAACCTTGGACGAGGGCACAATCATCCAACGCCAGCAGACCTTTGGGTACACCCACGAAGCCCTGAAGCTGTTGGTGGCGCCCATGGCACGGGACGCCAAGGGCGCCATCGGCTCGATGGGTACGGACACGCCGGTGGCTGTGCTGTCCGATCAGCCACGACCCCTCTACGACTACTTCCAACAACTCTTCGCCCAGGTGACCAACCCGCCGCTAGACGCCATCCGGGAAGAACTGATCACGGCGGTATGCACCACAGTGGGGGCCGAGGGCAACCTGCTAGATCCCCGCCCCGAGAGCTGCCGCCAAGTCCACCTGCCGCATCCCGTCCTAACCGAGGACCAGATGGCCGCCCTAATCGGAATCGATGGACCTGGCGGCCCCGACGGCTTCACGTCACGGGTGCTCGACGGCCTCTACGAGGTGAGCCGCGGCGGCGAAGGCCTGGCCGACGCCCTGGACCGGCTCCGGGCCGAAGCCTCTGCAGCTATCCACGACGGCGTCACCCTGCTAGTCATCAGCGACCGCGGGACCAGTCCGGCCCTAGCCCCGGTTCCATCGCTCCTGGCTACCGGAGCCGTACACCACCATCTCATCCGCGAGAAGACCCGGACTAGGGTCGGCCTCCTCGTTGAGAGCGGCGATGTCCGTGAGGTCCACCATGTGGCCCTGCTGCTCGGATACGGCGCATCCGCTGTCTGCCCCTACCTGACCTTCGACTCGGTAGACGACATGGTGCGAGACGGGCGCCACGGTCTTCCCACCACGATGGAACCAGAGAATGCCCGGGCCAACTTGGTGCGGGCCTTCGACCAGGGCCTATTGAAGATCATGTCCAAGATGGGCATCTCGACTGTTGCCTCCTACACCGGAGCTCAGATCTTCGAAGCCATCGGCCTAGGGGTCGACGTCGTGGATGCCTGCTTCACCGGCACGGTAAGCAGACTGGGCGGCGTGGGCCTCGACGTCCTGGCCCGGGAGGTGGCGTCACGCCACGCCCTCGCCTTCCCCGCCAACCCGGAGGAGCGCGCCCACCGCACACTGGAGGCCGGCGGCGAGTACCAGTGGCGTCGCGAGGGCGAGTACCACCTGTTCAACCCGGAAACGGTGTTCCGACTTCAGCACGCCACCCGGGAGGGACGGTACGACGTCTTCAAGCAGTACACCGACCTGATCAACGAGCAGGCGAAGCGACTAGCCACCCTCCGCGGCCTCTTCACGTTCCGTGAGGGGGTACGGACGCCGGTTCCACTAGACGAGGTGGAACCGGTCTCCGAGATTGTGAAGCGGTTCTCCACTGGAGCTATGTCCTACGGGTCAATCAGCGCCGAGGCCCACGAGACGCTGGCCATCGCCATGAACCGGATCGGAGGCAAGTCCAACACGGGCGAGGGAGGCGAAGACCCCGACCGGTTCACGCCGGAACCGAACGGCGATCTCCGCCGCTCGGCCGTCAAGCAGGTGGCCTCTGGGCGCTTCGGCGTGACCAGCGAGTACCTGGTCAACAGCGATGACCTCCAGATCAAGATGGCTCAAGGGGCCAAGCCGGGCGAAGGAGGACAGTTGCCAGGCCACAAGGTTTACCCCTGGATCGCCAAGACTCGCCACTCCACACCGGGGGTGGGACTCATCTCGCCGCCGCCCCATCACGACATTTACTCGATCGAGGACTTGGCCCAGCTCATCTACGACCTCAAGAACTCGAACCCGGTCAGCCGGGTCCACGTCAAGCTGGTGGCCGAAGTCGGGGTAGGCACAGTGGCCGCCGGTGTCTCTAAGGCCCACGCCGACGTTGTCCTGATCTCGGGTCACGACGGCGGCACCGGCGCCTCACCCCTCTCCTCCATAAAGCACGCCGGGGCACCCTGGGAGTTGGGTCTAGCAGAGACCCAGCAGACGCTGCTCCTCAACGGGCTGAGGGATCGCATCGTGGTCCAGGTCGATGGCCAGTTGAAGACGGGCCGCGACGTGATGATCGCTGCTCTACTGGGCGGAGACGAGTTTGGGTTCGCCACGGCACCCCTCGTGGTCTCAGGTTGCGTGATGATGCGGGTTTGCCACCTCGACACATGCCCGGTGGGGGTGGCTACTCAGAACCCGGAGCTACGAAAGAAGTTCACCGGCCGACCCGAGTTCGTCGTGAACTTCTTCGAGTACATCGCCGAAGAAGTCCGAGAAATCCTCTCCCAGCTGGGCTTTCGAACGGTGGCCGAGGCGATCGGCCGTGCCGAGGTGCTCGACGTCCACCATGCCATCGACCACTGGAAGGCCGCCGGCCTGAACCTGTCTCCCATCCTCCACGTGCCCGACGTAGGCAATGCGGATCGTCGCAACACCTGCAGCCAGAACCACGGTCTGGACCACGTCCTAGACCGACACCTGATCGATGAGGCCATCGGGGCCCTGGAAGACGGGACGCCAGTCCGTATTGCCACACCGGTATCCAATGTGGACCGCTCGGTCGGCACCATGTTGGGCTATGAGCTGACCCGTCGACACGGGGGAGAAGGTCTACCCGACGACACAATCCAGGTAGATCTCCACGGATCGGCGGGAAACAGTTTCGGGACGTTCGTGCCTCGAGGAATCACCTTGCGTCTCACCGGTGACGCCAACGATTACGTCGGCAAGGGCCTCTCCGGAGGCCGCATCACTATCCGACCGCCAGCCGATGCCCCGTTCCTGGCTGAGGAACAGATCATCGCCGGCAACGTAATTCTCTACGGGGCGACCTCCGGCGAGGCCTTCATCCGGGGGCGGGTCGGGGAGCGGTTCTGCGTACGAAACTCCGGTGCCGTGGCAGTGGTGGAAGGAATCGGAGACCATGGCTGCGAATACATGACCGGTGGGCGGGCCGTGATCCTGGGCCCCACCGGTAGGAACTTCGCGGCCGGCATGTCCGGTGGGGTCGCCTTCGCCTTTGACCCGGAGGGCTCTTTCTCTGACCGAGTCAACCCAGAGATGGTTTTGGTCGAGGAACCGGATGTCGAGGATTGTCGCTGGCTGCAAAACCTCCTAGTCCGCCACCACGTCGAAACAGGCTCGACAGTGGCCGAGCGTCTGCTGGCCTCCTGGGACCACCAAATGCACCGCTTCGTAAAGGTAATGCCCACCGACTACAAGCGAGTCCTAGAGGCGGCCGCCGCCGCCCGCGAGACCGGCCGAGACGAGGTGGAGGCAATCATGGCCTCCACGCGCGGCTAGGAGCGATCATGGGCGACGCACGAGGCTTCCTCAAACACGACCGGCAGCTCCCGGACCGTCGATCGGTACCGGTTCGGCTCCGGGACTGGAAGGAGGTCTACGAGCCTTTCGGCGAGGACAGCCTCCGAGCGCAGGCCAGCCGGTGTATGGACTGTGGCATCCCGTTCTGCAATGACGGCTGCCCCCTGGGCAACCTCATCCCGGACTGGAACGATCTGACCTATCGAGGTCACTGGCGGGACGCCATTGAACGCCTGCACGCCACCAACAACTTTCCTGAGTTCACCGGGAGGCTCTGTCCGGCCCCCTGCGAGGGATCTTGTGTACTGGGAATCAACGAACCACCGGTCACGATCAAACAAATCGAGGTCAGCATTGTCGATCGGGCATGGGAGGAGGGGTGGATTGTCCCACTAGTCCCGGCCGAAAACACCGGCCGACGTGTGGCCGTGGCGGGCTCGGGACCCGCCGGGTTGGCAGCTGCCCAGCAGCTCACCAGGGCGGGGCACAGCGTGGTGGTGTTCGAGCGGGCCGATCGGATTGGCGGCCTAATGCGGTATGGGATTCCCGAGTTCAAGATGGAAAAACGCCATCTAGACCGGCGCTTGGCCCAGATGGAGGCCGAAGGCACAGAGTTCCGGACTAACACCACCGTCGGCGTGGACCTACCCGTCGACCAACTCCGGACCGACTTCGACGCCGTGGTGCTGGCCTGCGGAGCCACCCAGTGGCGCGACCTCCCGATTCCCGGACGAGAGTTGGACGGAATCCTCCAGGCCATGGAGTACCTCCCTGATTCAAACCGCGTCCAGGAAGGCGATCTAGATGCCGCTCCGGTGGACGCCGCGGGCATGGACGTGGTCATCATCGGAGGAGGCGACACCGGAGCCGACTGTCTGGGCACCGCCCTACGCCAGGGAGCTCGGGTGGTCCACCAGTTCGAGATCATGCCTAGACCCCCCGACGAGCGGCCCGACGCCAACCCGTGGCCAACTTGGCCGATGGTCTACCGGGTGTCGTCGGCTCACGAGGAGGGTGGCGAACGCGAGTACGCCATCAACACTTCAGAATTTATTGGCCGGGACGGTCGGGTCAGCGCTCTGCGTACCCACCGGGTAGAGCAGGTGTTCGCCGAGGGCCGAATGTCGTTCGAGCCGATCGAGGGCACCGAGCAGGAGTTCGCCGCAGACCTGGTCCTCCTAGCCATGGGCTTCACCGGACCGGAGCGAAACGAGCTCATCGACGGCCTCAACGTCGACCTGGACGCCCGGGGGAACGTCACCCGAGATGGGGAGTACCAAACATCGGTGGACGGGGTGTACGTCTGCGGTGATATGGGGCGAGGACAGTCGCTGATCGTATGGGCCATCGCCGAGGGCCGGTCGTGTGCGGCGGCGGTGGATCGGAAGCTCTCTGGAAGCACCCACCTGCCAGCACCTATCGCGCCCACCGCCGTCCCTCTTCGCTGACGGCGCGTCGGGATCACAAGCCCACCTGGTCGCCATCCGTCGCGGTCGCCGAGAAGGATGGGGTCAGACCGTGGTCCGTTTTCTCGGCCAGTCCCAACCCACTTGGTGAGTGAGTAAGTTCCGGGACGTGTCGAGGCTTAAGAAAACAGCGTTGTCGGCGGCCGGAGCAGTAGTTCGCCGGACGGCGACCGTAGCTAGCCGAGTCGCCGCGGTGGGTCCCAACGACCGCCCGGCTCGAAACTTCGGCCGGTTCGGCGACGGCACCCATCTCGGATGGCCGACCGGCTCGGTGTTCGGCGAACAGTGGATCTGGATCGGCTGCGACACCCTGATCGCCCCTCACGTAACCCTGTCAGCCGGGATGGCTACGGCTGTGGAGATGGACACCGAGTCGGTAGTTCGTATCGGTGATCGTTGCCTCATCGGACGAGGCACGGCAATCGTCGGACACCGGGCTGTCGATATCGGTGATGACGTATACACCGGCATGAACGTCTACATCACCGACCAGAACCACGGATACGAAAATCTCGACCTCCCAATCGGGGTACAGGCCCCCACAGAAGAGCCGGTGAACATTGGATCGGGAAGCTGGATCGGGTCCGGCGCAGTGATTCTCCCCGGGGCGAAAATCGGCGTCCACGTCGTCGTAGGAGCGAACTCAGTGGTCCGTGGCGAGATCCCCGACTACTCGGTGGTGGTCGGCGTACCCGGCCGGGTGGTGCGCCGCCACGATGGCACCGCTTGGCGACGCACGGGGAGCGGGAAGCAGCCTGCGCTGGCCTGGCCGAACCAACTCGGGAACAGCAGGGGCTAAAGCGCTGCGGAAAGCACGCCACTCCACACCTAGAACGGTTGGGCGTCGAGGAAGTCCAATGCTGCGTCTATGAAGCCAAAGTCCTTTGGCGTGGCGAAGTGGTCCACGCCCGGCAAGACGACTAACTCGGCATCCGGTAGGCCCTCCACCAGCGGGTCGGCAGGACCGGCGAAGTCCCGTTCCCCGATTACCACCCGGACCGGGAGCGACACGCCGGCGAGAACCTCCGGGGTGAAGGACCGTCGGTCGGGCCGCTGCAGGAACGCCGACAGTGCCTCGCGGTCGGCCCCCGCGACATCGGGAAGATCGGCGAAGTAGCGCATCTCGGGGTCTGTGGCCGTCCCGGTCTGAACCGCCTCGACTACCGCCCGCCCCCTCTCTACATCTCGCTCGAAGAGGTTGCGCCCCACGCCGGCCAACACGATTCGATGAAATCGGTGGGCGTGGTGGGCAGCCAACCACAAGACGGCCATCGCTCCTGCCGAAAAGCCGATGGCGTCGACCGGATCATGTCCCAGTTCGCCCAGAATGCGGTCCTCCAGGTCCCGATATGCCTCTGGGTCGACGGGCTTATCGGCCGTTCCGTGGCCCAGGAGGTCCACCCCGACCACTGTTCGGCCGGCGTCTCCGAGGAGATCGACCCAGCCGTTATTGCGCCATGTGGCCTCGAAGGAGGTTCCGAACCCGTGGACGAGCAGGACATCGGGACCGGGCATCTGGCGAACCTACCCGTCGCCTGATCGGGGCTCACCTCTGGGGCTTCCCTGACCGGTGGATTGGACGTCGGTACCCTGATCCGGTGACTCCGCAGCGCCTACTGGTGGTGGTCGGGATACCCCTCGGCCTCCTGCTCGCCCTCCTGGCACCAGCATGGACGTCCTATGACGAGTTCACACACTTCGCCCGCGTGGTCGACATCGCGCAGGGAAACCTGGAGCCCACCCGCTCGACGGAGGGCATCGGCTCTCGAATCCCCACCGCCCACCGAGAGGCCACTGGACAGATCATCCTGGACCACCAGGAAGGCCGACCCCCGTGGTCCCCGACGTCGATCCGCGCCTTGCTCGACCACAGGCCGGACGGTCGGACTACCTTCATCGACACCCGCCCCACCACGGCCTCCACCCCGGTGGCCTACCTGCCTGCTGCTGCCGGGGCCTGGGTGCCGGTGGCCCTCGACGCTCCAGGGCTGGTGGTCCTATGGGCCAGCCGCCTGGCCTCCCTGGCCGCCTACCTGGCCATCGCCGTAGTGGCTGTCCGAAGCGCTTCGGCGTTTCGCTGGTCCTTGGCCGCCTCAGCTCTCGTACCCCTAAACCTGGCTCTGGCCTCCTCGGTCTCTCCGGACGGGCTGACAATCGCCGCCGTGCTCCTCGCTGTCTCACTGTGGACGCGGGTGGAGGCGGGCGACGAGGTCGGGATGTCAGCTCTGGTCGGAGCATCCCTCCTCCTGGCCTTGGCCAAACCCCCTTACTTCTTGGCCCTAGCGCTCTTCCCGGCGTCGGCTCTGCTTGAACGGAGCACGGCCAGGACCCGGGCCGCTCTGGTGGCAGGAGGCGGCCTTCTGCTGGGCCTGGCCACCACGGCCACCAATTCGTCTGAGAACTACCAAGCCGTGACGACGACCATGATCCAGAAAATCGACTACCAGCCGGGGGAGCAGTGGGACCGACTCCTGGGGGACCTCCCCGGCTTCCTCTGGGCCACGGTCGACACCTGGCTGACCGAATACCGGTTCTATGTACAGGGATGGTTCCGCCAGCTCGGCTTCTGGGAGGCCGACCTCCCGCGGGTCGTTCCGTGGGCCCTACTTGTCGTGGCCGCCCTGGCCGTTCTCCGGCTCGACGGCGGAGACCTAGTGCGCCTCCGGGGAGCGCGGCGGGTCTTGATGATCCTGGGCGTGGGGGGCTTCCTGGTGGCTTTGTACGCCGCCAGCTACATCTATTTCACCGACCGGATGGACTACGCACACATCGGTCTCCAGATGGCCCGTTACGCCGCGCCGTTGGCGCCGTTGGCCATCGTGGGCTGGCTGCCCCGTTCTAGCCGGGTGCTCTCTTCTCGCCTGTCGGAACGGGCCGCTACGTCGATCATCGCTGGGGTGCCGGTAATCGCCGTAGGAGCGTCTGCGCTGACATGGCTGTGGACAGGCGCAAACACACCGCTGGGCTGAGGTCGACTCAGCGCCGGACCCGATACTCCAGTAGCGCCTCAACGGCAGCGCCTGCCAGACAGAGGATGGCCAGCACGCCGACGACGTGGTACTGGTCGAAAAAGAGTGGCCACACGAAGTCACGTGGATGCCGGAACCGAATCTGCTCGATAGCGATAAGGCCGGCAGCGACGGACATAGCCGCCACGGCCAGGGTCGCAGTCAGGCGATGCGGTAGGCGCCCCCCGAGCCCTAGTGCTGTCAGGACGCCGATGACAGCCCCTGAGACTGGCCACGCCGGGAGGTTCAGGACGGCGAATGCTCCTACAGCCAGCCCGATAGCCAGTGCCGGACGACGGCCCAGGAGGCGTCGACGACGGATCGGGTCCACGAATGCTGGACGCTCTATGTCGGGTGGACCAGTATCCATCCGCCCTCGGACTGCTATGGCCAGGCAGATGAGCGCAGTGGCCAGCGATAGGTAGAGCGCCACCCACACGGTGCGTTGGGGCATCCAACGGAGGTGGTAGGTGGCAGTCTCCCGGCCCGGGTTGATCAACCAGCCGTTGGCGTAGCCCTCCACGAGGGTCGGCGGTCCGTGGTCCATGCCCTCCTCGTCTCGAAGGCTCCAACCGTCGTTCAGGCTCTGTCCGAGCACGAGCCAGAGCGGCGTGTCACTTCGAGCCACCTCAACAATGAGGCTGGTCCTAGAGGTGTGGATAGTCGTGATGGTCGGCAGGGGGTTCGGGACGGTGTCGGCGGAGGGGGCGGACGTAAGGACGAGGCGGTCAATGTCAATGCCGGTTTCGACACCGGCGGTGCCGGCCACGCGGTGCTCGCCGTCTACTAGCTGGAGGGCCGGTCCACAGGGAACGATCTCCAGGGGGTGACGGGCAAGAGCATCGGTTATAGAACCTGAGATCCGGATATTCACCGGAAGGCCGTCAACTTCTAGAAGATCGTCGCGGCAGCCCGAGTCGTACCACGGGCGCACCGGTGGGGTGCTCGGACCGTCGTGGACCTCGACTATTGCGACCGGCAGGATGTCTGGGAGGCCGGAGTACCAGTTCATAGTCCGCCTCTCAGCCACGTCGAGGATCTCGATAGTGAGGGTGCGGC